>ERZ779820.111-NODE-111-length-53706-cov-6.800712_pt1 | contig 53706 bp, 52 predicted proteins | sample MGYA00511563_ERZ779820 | MGnify/ENA primary metagenome ERZ779820 (study PRJEB29588, sample SAMEA1964852) | human gut metagenome | biome: human gut; feature: human-associated habitat; material: faeces | place: Denmark | collected 2008/2010 ...
GCCAGAAGAATCATGGCACTGTTAATCGCCCAGCCGACAATCATAGAGAAAAGAGTATCAAACAACTCATATTTCAAGACCTTCTTAATAGAAGCATCATCTTTCTTATTATATTCGTGACTCTGTATCACCTCCGAATGAAGAAACAGATTATGAGGCATCACTACCGCTCCCAACACACTCATGATAATCAGCATACTTCCTTTCGGAAAAGAAGGAGTCACCCACCCTGCTGTCGCAGCCGGCCAGTCTATTTCCACCAGAAACAGTTCGTAGATAAACGAAAGCCCGATAACGGAGACAAATGCAATGATGGAACGCTCTATCTTTTTATACGAATTAGTGAAAAGCATGATAGAGACAAAAAGCGTAGTCAACACAGCTCCCCATATAATAGGAATATCAAAGAGCATTTCCAACGCAATGGCACCTCCCAGAATTTCCGCTAAAGAAGTAGAAATCGACGCCAATACCGCCGTACCAAGAATAGGTCGCGACACCCATTTGGGAGTGTATTTAGTGGCCGCCTCCGAAAGGCAAAGTCCGGTAACAATCCCCAGGTGGGCAACGTTGTGCTGAAGCACAATCAGCATAATAGTAGACAATGTAACCACCCAAAGTAAGGAATAGCCAAATTCGGAACCGGCGGCGAAGTTAGAAGCCCAGTTTCCCGGATCAATAAATCCTACCGTAACCAGAAGCCCCGGACCAATATATTTAAAAACATCCAGTCCACCCAGATAGCGTTTATGATCTTTGCGTTTTAAGTCTTGAAAAATATTCTTCATTTTTGCATAATAGTTTTAACCTTACAAATATACTTATAAATAACGAGTGAAGGTCAATTTTAGTTCAAAATACCGACAAGTAAGTAAACAACGCCCGGCCCCCTATGGATTCCCGCAAAAAAAAGACCCTCGACAAAATAAATTGCCGAAGGTCTTGAAAAATATCAAATTTTACAAAAATAAAAGAAGTCGATTAATATCCCATCTCATGTAATGCACGACACAATTGGTCAGGACATGAAGTCGGTCTGCCACCACAATGCACTCCTTCAAGTTTTGCGATAACATCCGCTACCTTCATTCCTCTCACAAGGCGGGAAATACCTTGAAGGTTACCATTACATCCTCCCCAGAAAGCAACTTCTTTCACCACTCCATCTTCCACATTCAGTTCGATGTTGGTGCTGCAAGTTCCCTGGGTTCTATACACATATTCCATAACCTTGTCTTATTCTCCCTCTTCCGGCTGCATATTGGTATAAACAGTCTGCACGTCGTCAAATTCTTCCAAACGTTCGATCATCTTATCCAATGTTTCGCGCTGTTCCGGAGTCACCTCTTTCATGTCGTTCGGGATATAAGTAAAGTCTCCACCGACATCTTCAAAGCCACACTCCTCCAGGTGTTTCTGAATAGCGGCATAGCTCTTGGGATTACCATAGATAGTGATTGTTCCTTCTTCATCATCCTCTTCGTATTCATCTTCCACATCATAATCGATCAGATCCAGAATCAGTTCTTCCATATCCAATCCGTCTTTCTTCTTGAAAGTGAATACACATTTGTGGTCGAACAGGAACGCGAGAGATCCCATTGTACCGAGATTACCGCCAAACTTATTAAATACCGAACGAACGTCAGCCACCGTACGGGTTGTGTTATCTGTCAGCGTATCCACAAATACAGCAATACCGTGAGGACCGTATCCTTCGTAAGTCATGCTCTTGTAGTCGCTCTGGTCTTTACCCATTGCGTTTTTGATAGCACGTTCAATATTATCCTTCGGCATATTTTCACGCTTACAAGTAGCGATCACCGAACGCAAAGTCGGGTTATTTTCAGGTTCCGGACCGCCTGCCTTTACAGCTATCGCGATTTGTTTACCCAGTCTTGTAAATGTTTTAGCCATGTGGCCCCATCTTTTCAGTTTAGCGGCCTTTCTATATTCAAATGCTCTTCCCATTGGTTTATATTTTTAGATTGAAATTTTAAGTTTATCTAAGTTTGGCACCCAGCTTATCTTCCAAGTTCTTCACCAGTTTCGACATGATCTTATCAATCATCTTATCATTCAAAGTCTGGCTCTCATCCTGAAGCAGGAAGCTCACCGCATACGACTTCTTGCCTGCTTCCAGATTTTTACCTTCGTACACATCGAAGAGTTCCACTTCTTTCAGCAGCTTCTTCTCTGTTTCGTAAGCAATCTTTTCAATTTCGGCAAACTGCACATTCTTGTCAAGCAACAATGCCAGGTCACGTTTCACAGCAGGGAACTTGGAGATTTCCTTGTAGCTGATCTTCACAGAACGGATAGCTTTCATCAGTTCCTTCCAGTTCAAGTCGGCAAAATACACTTCATTGTCGATATCAAATGCTTTCAACAGCTTCTTAGTCACGATACCGAAGGAAGCAAGACGCTTACCACCCTTCGTATTGATAGAAAGTGCGGCAGCAAAAATATCGTCCGTCAGATTACCGACAACCAGATTGTGCAAATCCAGTCCCAGACGCTTCAATATATTTTCTACATAAGCCTTCAATTCATATACCGAACTGTTCTCATCTGCATGTGCCCATGAATTGGAAACCTTCTTACCGGTTACCCACAAGCCCAAGTGATAATCTTCCGAGTAAGGAGCCAATACCTTCTCTTCATTCTTCTTGTCAGTATCGAAATGATAGCAATTACCGAATTCGAAGAACTTCAAATCAGCATTCTTACGATTTGCATTATGAGCAATACTTTCCAGTCCACCGAACAGCAAAGTCTGACGCATAGCGTTCAAATCCGCACTCAACGGATTCAATAACATCACTAGATGGTTGGACGGATAAGTCTCCATACCATCATAATAAGCAGCACGCGTCAATGAGTTGTTCAGGATCTCATTAAATCCGCAGCCCACCAATTGCTCTGCAATCAGGTTCTGCAATTTATTCGATTTATCATGTTCACCTTTGGTAGTCAGGCTGGAGTTCAGTGTAGTCGGGATTTCAACATTGTTATATCCGTAGATACGAAGAATATCTTCAATCACGTCACAATCACGCTGCACGTCTACACGATAAGGAGGAACAGCTAATGTCAGCCCTTCCGCCGTTTCATTAGTGATCTTCATTTCCAGGCTGGTCACAATGCTCTTGATCGTCTCTACCGGAATTACTTTTCCTACCAAAGAATGTACTTTCTCATAAGCCAGATCAACTATAAAATCGGGTGCAGGAGTAGTGAACACGTCTTTTATTTCAGAAGAAATCGTACCGCCAGCCAGTTCTTTAACCATCAAAGCAGCCAGTTTCAAGCAGTATATCACACTGTTCGGATCGATACCGCGTTCGAAACGGAAAGAAGCATCCGTATTCAAGCCATGACGGCGGGCTGTCTTACGCACCCATGTAGGATGGAAATAAGCACTTTCAATGAATACATCTGTCGTAGCTTCCGTAGAACCGGAGTCCAGTCCGCCGAATACACCGGCAATACACATGGCCTCTTCCTTGTTACAAATCATCAGGTCGCGTTCGTTCAATTTACGTTCCACCTCATCCAGCGTAACGAACGGAGTTCCTTCCGGCATTGTCTTTACAATTACTTCATTGCCTTTTATCTTTCCGGCATCGAAGCAGTGCAACGGCTGACCGAAAGCATGAACGATATAATTAGTAATATCCACTACATTATTAATAGGACGCACCCCGATCAGACGCAATTTGTTTTGCAGCCATTCCGGGCTTTCCTTCACAGTGACACCTTTCACCGTAACACCGGCATAATGCGGACAAGCTTCGCTGTTTTCCACCTTCACTTCAATATTCAAGTCATGGTTTTCCACTTTAAAGCCGTCTACCGACGGACGTTGCAAAGTAGCCTGTTTGCCGTTCTGAATCAGATAAGCGTACAAGTCACGAGCCACCCCATAGTGAGAGCAAGCATCCGCACGGTTAGGCGTAATGTCCACTTCAAGCACATAGTCGCTCTTGATATTATAATAATCCTTGGCAAGCGTACCCGGAACAGCATTTTCCGGCAATACGATAATACCTGCATGATCCGTACCGATACCGATTTCGTCTTCGGCACAAATCATACCAGTAGATTCCACCCCACGGATTTTTGATTTCTTGATGGTAAAACATTCGTCACCGTCATAAAGTTTTGTACCTAAAGTAGCTACCACCACTTTCTGTCCGGCAGCCACATTCGGGGCACCACAAACAATCTGTACCGGTTCACCGTCTCCCAGATTGACAGTAGTAATATGCAAATGGTCAGAATTAGGATGTTCCGTGCAGGTCAGCACTTCACCGATCACCAGTCCTTCCAAACCACCTTTAATGGTTTGCACTTCTTCTACACCACCTGTTTCCAAGCCAATAGACGTCAACGCAGCAGCCGTTTCATCGGGGGTCAAGTCAAAGTTGACATACTCTTTCAGCCAGTTATAAGAGATATTCATATCATTAAATTTTTATTGTTTCTCAAAAAAGATTCGCAAAGTTAATAAGATTTTTCGTTTGGCGGAGAACGATTTAAGATAAAAATGTGAAGAGAGGCTAAACAACCCTTGACAAAAGGGTACAAAGAGACAGAATTTACGTAAGTGAAACAAAATTATTCCATTAAAATGTTAAATCCTCTAACACAAGTTGCGTATCCAGTCCAAAATCCTTATATTTGTTAAATCCGGTATCGGCGTAACCTTGCAAAAAGTTTGTTACCCCGGATCATCACTCGAGGAGAATCTTTCACATATTACCTCCTCATTATCATCTATTTTTATAAAACTCATCATAAAATATGCCTATGAAATTGATTATTGTATCGAACAGACTACCATTGACAGTAACCCAGAAAAATGATAAATATAAAATTACCCCGAGCGCGGGCGGATTGACTACCGGACTTCATTCACTGGAAACTAAGATGGAAAAGCATTGGGTCGGTTGGCCCGGCATACATTTTGAGAATGATATTGCCCAAATCAGAATAGAATCTCAATTCAGGAAGCATCAATTCCATCCGGTTTATCTTACTCCGGATCTCGTTGAAAACTATTACGAAGGTTACAGCAACAGTATCATCTGGCCCTCCTCTCACTATTTTTTTAGTTATGTGCAGCACAAAGATGAATATTGGGAAGCCTACAAAGAAGTGAACCAGTTGTTCTGCGAAAAAACCCTCGAAATATTCGAACCTGGCGACATCATCTGGGTGCAGGACTATCAATTAATGTTACTCCCCGGCCTCCTTCGCAAAGTCATTCCCAACGCCTGTATCGGTTATTTCCATCACATTCCTTTCCCTTCCTACGAGTTATTCCGCTGCCTTCCCGAACGTTCAGAAATTCTCAAAGGACTGTTGGGTGCCGATCTCATCGCTTTCCACACTCATAGTTACATGCGTCACTTTATTAGTGCGATCTATCGTATTCTTAAACTCGACTGTGTGTTCGACGAAATTCATGTAGAAAATCGGGTCATCAATGTCGATGCTTTCCCGATGGGGATCAATTACCAACAATTCCATGACGCTATACAAGAAGTTAGTATCAAACGAAAGGCAGATAAATTTAGAGAGAACTTCGGTGCTGGAAAACTCATCTTGTCGGTAGATCGGCTCGACTATACAAAAGGCATTTTGACACGGCTACAAAGTTTCGACAAGCTATTAGCCGACTGCCCACAATATCGGGAGAAAGTGTCGTTAGCCATGATTGTCTCTCCTTCTCGAGATAGTGTTGAACGCTATGCCCATCTCAAAGAAGAAATAGACAAAGCTGTGGGTTCCATCAACGGACAATATTCCACATTGGGTTGGCGACCGGTCTATTACTTCTACCGTTCCTTTAACTTCGAGGAACTGGCTGCCTTGTACAACATTGCCGACATTGGGCTCGTCACCCCCTATCGCGACGGGATGAATCTCGTGGCCAAGGAATACGTAGCTTCTAAGCAAGGCAAACAAGGGGTACTCATTCTCAGTGAGATGGCCGGTGCCGCCATTGAACTGCACGATGCCATCATTGTCAACCCTAACAACATCAACGAGCTAAAAGAAGCCTTTGTAGAAGCGCTCGAGATGCCCGAATCTCTTCAGGCAAAAAACCTTGAAAAGATGCAAGCCGTCATCGCTAAGCAGAATGTGGGCAAGTGGGCCAAGGACTTTGTGCAGGAGCTCTTTGAGGTGAGAGATAAGAACCTGCGTTTGCAGGCAAAGATCATCAAGGATTTTCGTTCCAACCCGGTCAAGCAGGCTTATCGCTGGGCGAAAAAGCGATTACTTATTCTCGATTATGACGGCACGCTTTCTGCGTTCTTCAGTGATCCAGCGGCTGCATCACCTACTCCCGAGGTGCTTCAACTCTTGCGCAACCTCTCAAGTGATCCGCTGAATAAAGTGGTGATTTGTAGTGGTAGAGACCGCCAGACGCTCGACGAATGGTTTGGCGATCTTCCCATTGGTTTATCGGCCGAGCATGGCACGTTCTATAAAATGGATGGGGAATGGCACAGCAAGGCCCATAATGACGAATGGGACAGCGAGATTATGGAGATCATGCAACGCACCCAGGAGAAGACACCGCACTCCAAGCTGGAGAGCAAGGAGACTGCGCTCGTTTGGCACTATCGCGACGTAGACGTATGGTTGGCGGAGATGCGTGCCAATCAGTTGATCAACGCCTTGGTGCTTCCCTGCATGCGTTGCAATTTACAAATCATGAAAGGCAACAAGATTGTCGAGGTGAAGCATAGCGATTGCAATAAGGGAAGTGAAGCTTCGCGCTTGATGGAAGAAGATAAATACGACTTTGTGTTGGCCATCGGAGATGATACCACGGATGAAGATATGTTCAATGCCTTGCCGGCAACGGCCTTCACCATTAAGGTGGGCAAAACCTCGCAGGTGGCACGCTACAATCTTCCCGAACAGTCGCGAGTGGTTCCGTTCCTTAGTCGCCTAAATGGTTGAGCCGAACCTTTCATTATTTAATTACATCAATTTATAAACGATTCAATATAGCTTTATGAACAATTTAAATTACGGCGTTGTAGGTAATTGCCGCACGGCCGCACTCATATCAGAGGGAGGAAGCATCGACTGGTTGTGCTTTCCCTCTTTCGATTCCCCTTCTGTGTTTTCCAAACTCATTGACGATGAGCATGGAGGTAGTTTCACCCTTCTCGTTTCGGCGGACTATCGCTGCAAGCAGACCTATGTGAAAGAGACGAACATTCTTCGCACGTTATTCGAATCGGAAGAGCGAAGCTTCGAGGTTTTCGACTTCATGCCTCGCTATCGTACCATTAATTTCGGACATCATTCGCCCCCGGAGCTTTGCCGATACATTCGCCCCATTGCGGGCACACCGCGCTTCAGGGTGCAATATAATCCGGTGATGAACTACGGAAAGGAGAAGGTGAATCACCTTATCTTTAAAGACTATATCCGCAGCTTCTCGCAGGAAGATGGCAACAATAATATGTATCTCTATTCGAGCCTCGATTTCAACCAGATTCTCGAGAGTCGGGAGGTGGAGTTGGTTCAGGAGGAGTTCTTGCTACTCTCCTACTTCCAGAAGTTGGAGGTGGTAGACATCAAGCGGATGTACGTGGAATATCAGCGCACTAAGGTCTACTGGCTCGACTGGAACAGTTCTTCGCTGAAACTGAACAACTACTCTAACCTAGTGGCGCGTAGCTTGCTCACACTCAAACTCATGTGCTACGAATATTCCGGTGCCGTCTTGGCAGCGCTTACCACCAGTCTGCCCGAAACCATCGGTGAGGTACGCAACTGGGACTACCGTTTCTGCTGGATTCGCGATGCTTCCATGTCCATCGAAACCCTCTCCAAGATGGGGCATAAATACACCGCTTGCCGTTTTCTCACCTTCATCAAGCGATGTCTCCGCTCTAAGGGAGACTCCTTCCAAATCATGTATGGCATCAATGGCGAACGCAAACTCACCGAGGAGATTCTTCCGCATTTGGCGGGCTACGAAGGTTCGCTTCCGGTGCGCGTAGGCAATGCGGCCTATGATCAGAAGCAGAACGACATCTTCGGCTATTTGATGAATATCATCGATTACTATTTCCTCAATTTCCCCGGCACTGTGGGCGAGAAAGAAGAGATGTGGGAAGTGGTCCGGATCATTGTGAAAACGGTCTATGGCATCTGGCGCCTACCCGATAGGGGCATTTGGGAGATCAGGAATGAAGAGAAGCATTTCGTCTTTTCTAAGGTGATGTGCTGGGTGGCGCTCGATCGTGGAGTGAGAGTAGCTTCCTACCTCAAGCAGCCCGATTATGAGGTGGCGTGGCGAAAAGAAGCGGATAAGATAAAAGAAGATATTATGCTCAATGGATGGAACGAGGAGATTCAGAGCTTCACGCAGTCGTATGATAGCACGCATGCCGACTCTTCGCTACTACTCATGGCGCAATACGGTTTCATTGAGCCCACGGATCTGCGGTTCATCAACACTGTACACCGCATTCGGAAAGAGCTCTATCACGAAGGGTTGATGTATCGCTATCGCAATCGCGATGACTTTGGTCACCCCACTTCCGCTTTCACCATTTGCACGTTTTGGTTAATTCAAGCTCTCCATGAGATTGGAGATAAGGAAGAAGCAAAAGAGATCTTCGACGAACTCCTTTCACATGCCAATCATGTGGGGTTGTTCAGTGAAGACCTCGACTTCAAAACAAAGCGCCTACTTGGAAATTTCCCTCAGGCCTATTCCCATTTGGCGCTCATCAATACAGCCCGCATCTTTGAAGAAGATGACGATTGATTTTAGAAAGGTAATGGTCCGTCCCCAGGTCCACCGAATGGGTTGCCGCTTTGAGGCACAAAGTCCGGTTCGGGCAGTGGGGCACCGTTTCCTGTATTCCCCGCATTACCTGCATTACCTGTATTCATTTTCGATCCTAACATAGCCCCGGCAGGCTCACCCGGCATCGGGATCACCATATCGTCCTCCGGATTGGAGAAACGGGTAAATTCTCCCTTAAACCGGAGCAACACCTCGCCTACCGCACCATTACGATGCTTGGCGATTACAATTTCCGCCATACCGCGCAGGTCATTACCACGATCATCCTGAAATATCTTATAGTATTCCGGACGATGGATAAAGCACACCATATCGGCATCCTGCTCGATGGCTCCCGATTCACGAAGGTCACTCAACTGCGGTCGTTTACCGTCAATACCTTCACGACTTTCCACACCACGATTCAACTGTGACAGTGCGATAATCGGAATACTCAACTCCTTCGCCAATCCTTTCAACGAACGGGAAATGGTACTAACCTCTTCCTGACGACTACCAAACGCCATCCCACTCGCATTCATCAACTGAAGGTAGTCAATGATGATGATTCGCACCCCATGTTCGCGTACCAGACGGCGCGCTTTGGTTCGAAGTTCAAACACAGACAGAGACGGCGTATCATCCACGTAAAGCGGTGCATCCATCAGATTCTTCAGTTTATAGTCCAGTTGTTGCCATTCATAATTTGCCAACTGCCCGCTTTTGATTTTCTCGCTCGGAATCTCGCAGACATTCGCAATCAAACGGTTCACCAGCTGAACGTTACTCATTTCAAGAGAGAACAACGCCACCGGGTTCCGGTAATCCACCGCAATATTCTTAGCCATTGAAAGAACGAAAGCAGTCTTACCCATAGCAGGACGGGCAGCTATAATAATAAGGTCGGAATTCTGCCAACCCGAAGTCATCTTATCAAGTTTCGTGAAACCACTCTCCAGACCACTCAAACCATCGGTTCGAGCCGCAGCTTTCTGAATTAGTTTATAGGCTTCGTCAATCACCGGATTGATCTGCGTATAATCTTTTTTCATATTCTGCTGTGAGATCTCGAAAAGCTTACCTTCCGCTTCCTGCATCAAGTCGTCCACATCCAGCGTTTCATCGAACGCTTTACTCTGAATATTGCTCGTAAACGTTATCAGCTCACGCGCCAGCGATTTCTGTGCAATAATACGGGCATGGTATTCAATATGTGCGGATGAAGCCACCTTACTACTCAATTGAGTAATATAGAAGGGACCTCCCACCTCTTCCAAGTCTCCGCGTTTACTAAGTTGTTCCTTTACAGTCAGAATATCCACCGGTTTCTGGTTCACCGCAAGATCGACGATAGCAGAATAAATCAACTGATGCCGGCGTTCGTAAAATGATTCGGGACGAAGAATTTCACTCACCAATGAATAAGCGTCCTTTTCAATCATTAAAGCTCCCAAAACTGCTTCTTCCAGTTCAGGCGCCTGCGGCTGAATACGACCATAATCATTTACCGGTTGTATTTTAGTAGACTTTGAATTGCGGGTATTTCTTTTCTGTTCGGCCATCGAGATATTTACTATTTTACGATTTACTATTTACTATTTTGCGACCGGACAAACTCCTTTATAACAGAGTTTTTCCAGTCGGGACGACAAAGATAGAATATAATCATGAAGAATGGATAAGGAAAAATGAAGATTTTACTAACTTTGCTCCCGAATTACATTCAACACATGATTAATTGTCATGTGCGGCACTGCAAATAGTAAATCGTAAATTGTAAAATAGTAAATAACCTTATGCTCGCTTTTCCCAATATCAAAATAAACCTGGGACTTTCCATCACGGAAAAACGCCCGGACGGATACCACAATCTGGAAACAGTTTTCTATCCGGTGGCTCTGGAAGACGCACTGGAAATCCGTACCTCCCCTAACGCTGACCGAAAATTCACTCTCCACCAACATGGAATGGAAATAGCCGGTAACCCTGAAGACAATCTGGTAGTAAAAGCCTATTTATTGATGGATAAGGAATTTCATCTCCCTCCTATCGAAATCCACTTATACAAGCACATCCCTTCAGGAGCCGGACTGGGAGGAGGATCATCGGATGCCGCTTTCATGCTAAAGTTGCTCAACGATCATTATCAGCTGGGAGTATCCGAAGAACAATTGGAAGTATACGCTGCCACTTTGGGAGCAGACTGCGCTTTCTTTATCAAAAACAGACCGATATTTGCCGAGGGAATTGGAAACATCTTCTCCCCGGTCGAACTTTCATTAAACGGCTACCAAATCATGATTATAAAACCGAATGTTTTTGTTTCCACCCGGGAAGCCTTTTCAAACATTCATCCCCATCGTCCGAAATATCCGGTTAGGGAGGCAATCCTGCGTCCAGTTGCAGAATGGAAGGATATCCTAATCAATGATTTCGAAGCAAGTGTATTCCCGCAACATCCCGTCATTGGAGAAATCAAAGAAGAACTCTATCATCAAGGAGCAATCTACGCATCCATGAGCGGCTCCGGCTCATCCGTATTCGGGCTGTTTGCTCCCGGATTCGTCTTACCGGAAATTGATTGGGGAACTGACGTATTCTGCTTCAAAGGTACATTAAACAAATAAATCTCACTAACAATTATGTTTTGACTATTTTTTCAAAATCCCAACATGGCAGCGGGGTGTATATTGAGTACCCGGCAAAGCAAGCGAGCTATTTTTAAAGTAGGTTCCGAGCGACCCGAAATATAATCATTCACGCGTGAAGGGCTAACCCCTATTTCACTGGCAAGCTGTTTTTGTGTCATCCCCTTTTCTTCAAGGGACAATTCTATCAATTCTGCTACGGTTGGTTTTTCTATAGGAAAATGTTCCTTCTCATACGCAATCACTATATCAGACATAACAGAAAGCTCCACCATGCTCTTGTCATTTGCAGGAGTGCTGTCGTCCACCAAAGGCAGAAGTTCTTCGACTCTTGCCAATGCAAATTCGTATTGTTCTTTCGTTATTTTAGTCATATCTATTATATTATATAGTTGAACAATCTATTTTATCATACTCTTTATGAGTTCCCACCCAACGGACAAAAATGTATCCCACCGTAAATTTAACAACCACTACCAGCCGATAGTTGTTCCCTCTGATATTAAAAACATAGTGTTGATTGCCCACATAATCAGTCGATAGAAAATCCGCTTTTATATCAGACAAATTCCGCCATTCTGCTTTTTCCGCTATATCATACCAACGTTCTAAAGCAACACGTGAATCTTCACACCCTTTCGTCTCGTAGAAATCTTTCAATTTCTTATGTGATACTACTCTCATATCTTATTCATTTGATACAAAATTACAAAATAATTTTGGATAACAAAAGAATTAGTGCTAAATATTTTATAAAACAGAACATCCATGCTGGGCGTATCAAAAAAAACGGTACCACGACTCACGTCGTAGTACCGTCACAACACAAACACAAAATAAAACACGACAAAACTACTATGCAATCTTTCCTGTCTATGCCGGGGAGGCATAAGTACTATCTACGTATATTCACATACTCATAAACAGCTTCAGGTCGATTAGCATCAATTAAACAAATCGCATGCACGATTTGTTTAAACTTTTATGTTATTTAAAACAAGTTTCTCTTTTATTGAATCCCTCTTTCACGGAGTTTCAGCTGCCAGTTCCATGCAGAGCGTAAAGTATCTTCTAAAGTTTCTACGGCTTTCCAACCCAGCTCTTTATTAGCAAAATCCGGGTTAGCCCAAACTTTTTCAATGTCACCTGCACGACGTCCGACAATCTGATAATTCAATTTTACGCCAGTGGCTTTTTCAAAGCCATTTATTAATTCCAATACAGAAACACCACGTCCTGTACCAATATTAAATACTTCTACTTTTTCTTTTTGTTTCTTTTCCAAGATACGACGGATAGCAATCACGTGTGCTTTAGCCAAGTCAACGACATTGATAAAGTCACGGATACAAGAACCGTCCGGTGTATCATAATCGTCACCAAACACGCTAAGTTTCTCACGGATACCGATGGCTGTCTGGGTCAGATATGGAATCAGGTTTTGAGGAACCCCGTTAGGCAGTTCACCCAGCAATGCAGTAGGATGCGCGCCAATCGGGTTGAAATAGCGCAACATGATCGCATTGATCGGAGCACCTGAAGCTACCGTATCACGAATAATCTCTTCATTGATCTGTTTGGTATTTCCATAAGGTGATTCCGCTTTCTTGATCGGAGCTTTTTCCGTTACCGGCAGCTCGTCCGGCTGACCGTATACTGTACAAGAAGAAGAGAACACAATACCTTCTACTCCATGTTTTGGCATCAGTTCGAGAAGGTTAATCAAAGAAACCAGGTTATTACGGTAGTAAAGCAACGGTTTTTGTACCGACTCTCCTACTGCTTTGCTAGCTGCAAAGTGAATGATTGCCTTAATTCCTTTATATTTTGCAAATACTGCATCCAGACCGGCAAAGTCCAAACAGTCCAGCTTTTCAAAAACTGGGCGAATACCGGAAACTTTCTCTATATTGTCAACAACGTCGGCACTTGAATTTGATAAATTATCGATGATGATTACTTCATATCCACTGTTTTGTAGTTCTACAACAGTATGAGACCCAATGTATCCTGTCCCGCCTGTTACTAAAATTCTTTCTTTCATATACTTTATAAAAAATGGTTAGTTTCTCGGCTTATTATTGTTTGAGTTACAAATGTATGGAAATAAAATGGAATTGCAATAATCTGCCACAAATTTATTTGCTGAAAAGTAATTAAGGTACGATTTGGTAGCATTTAGGTATAAAAAAGAATTGGAAACTCTAACCTGTATGTCGCCACACAGCAGAGCTTCCAATCCCCTATTTAATCATCAACTGTAAATCCTTACACCACGCCGGAGAATCCCATGAATGCCATAGCAAGCAAACCGGCGGTAATCAAAGCAATCGGAGTTCCTTGCATTCCTTTCGGAATTTTCACAAGGCTCATCTGTTCGCGCAATCCGGCAAAAAGCACCAGTGCCAGACCGAAGCCGATAGCCGTAGAAAACGCGTACACAACACCTGTCAGCAGGTCATAGTCTTTCTGAATCACCAGGATAGCGACACCAAGAATACAACAGTTCGTTGTAATCAGCGGCAAGAACACACCCAAAGCCTGATACAGGGCCGGAGACACCTTTTTCAGGATGATTTCCACCATCTGCACCAATCCGGCAATCACCAGGATGAATGTAATCGTCTGTAAGTATCCCAGTCCGAAAACATCCAGTACAAACTTCTGAATCAGGAAAGTGACGATGGTAGCGATGGTCAACACGAAAGCAACCGCAGCGCTCATACCCATCGCAGTTTCCACCTTCTTGGATACGCCCAGGAACGGACAGATACCCAGGAACTGCGACAACACGATGTTGTTTACAAAGATTGCCGAAATAAATATCAATATATATTCCATATTCTTTTCTTATTTAATTGAATTAGGCTTTCTTGAAACTGTTAATCAACGCAATGAGGTATCCCAAAGCGATGAAAGCGCCCGGAGCCAATACAAACACCAACATTCCATATTCTTCCGGCATGATGGTCAAATCGAAGATTTTACCGGTTCCCAAAAACTCGCGGACAGCACCCAGTAAAGTCAGGGCGATGGTAAAGCCAAGCCCCATACCGATACCGTCGAACATAGAAGCAACTGCGTTATTCTTGGCAGCGAAGGCTTCGGCACGTCCCAGTACAATACAGTTCACTACAATCAACGGAATGAAAAGACCGAGTGTAGCATACAGTCCCGGCACGTAAGCCTGCATCACCATTTGAAGCAAGGTCACGAAGGATGCGATCACCACAATAAACGATGGGATACGCACCATGTCCGGAATCAGGTTCTTTATTAAAGAAATCACCACATTCGAGCAGATCAATACGAACATGGTAGCCAGTCCCATACCCATACCATTGATAGCCGATGATGTAGTACCCAATGTAGGACACATACCGAGCAGGAGTACAAACGTAGGATTCTCTTTGATAATCCCGTTCATCATTACTTTAAAGTTATTCATATCTGTCTCCTTTCTTATTTAGCACTGACTGAATCAGTTAGTTCAACTTTGATCGTAGCTCCCGTAGCAGCGTCAGCAGCATCTGCGTCCGCGCCTTTCGCTTTTTGAGAAGCACCGGTTACCCCGTTCACTTCCCCGCCTTCGGCCTTATAGGCCTGATAAGCAGCATTCACGGCATTCAAGAAAGCGCGTGAAGTAATGGTAGAAGCTGTGATGGCATCCACTGCTCCCCCATCTTTACTGACGGTCAACGGAGCTTCACCCGGATTCATACCCAAAATAGATTTCGTACTCTCTTCGTGAGATACTGCCTTTTCTCCTTTCGCAGGATCATACGCTCCGAACCATTTGTCGGCTTTAGAGCCCAATCCCGGAGTTTCCGTGTGAGCCAACAGAGAGTAGTTATAGATTTTTCCTTCGGCATTAAAGCCTACCAGCACTTTCAGTTCACCGCCAAATCCCATTGATTTAGCTTCGACAGCGGTTCCTACAAGTTCTTCACCGTTCTTAGCCGGATAAACGATAAAGTCAACATTCTTCTTTCCGTCTTTCTCACTGAAGATCGTATCGCTTTCCGCTACCGGATTATTGGTAAATTCGGGAAGAACCTTTTTCAAGGCCTCGTTCAGTGTCTTCGCGTTCGCTTCGGCAATGGGGCCTTTTGTCAGTTCATTTACATAAGCCAGCAACGCAACGGAAATAGCAGTCACTCCCGTAAGTACCAGCAACATATTCTTTAAAGATGATTCTAACTTTTTCATTTCTTCTTCGCTACCTCCCCAAAGCGTTTTGGTTTACAATAGGTGTTAATCAGCGGAGTGAACGCATTCATAATCAGGATGGCGAACGACATACCTTCGGGATAGGCGCCGAACAGACGGATAACTACCGTCAGCAGACCGATACATACACCATAGATCAGCATCCCTTTCTTGCTCATCGGAGAAGTCACATAGTCGGTTGCCATAAAGACAGCACCCAGCATCAGACCACCGGAAAGCAACTGCAATACCGGAGAAACGTATTTTTCCGGATCTGCCAGGTGCATGATGCCTGCAAAGACAAACACAGTAGCCAGGATAGACACAGGAATATGCCAGGTGATGATTTTCTTCCAGAGCATATAAACGAGTCCGATCAGCAGAGCCAGTGCACTCACTTCACCCAAGCATCCGCCATTCTGTCCGATCAGCAAGGTCAATGCGTCCGGAATCTGGCTTAAAGCGGCAGTGTCACCGTAAATGGCTTGCTTCATCAAGGCCAGCGGAGTGGCACCGGTGGTAGCATCCGTATAAGCGGTCAACTGTCCGACTACCGGCCAGCTGGTCATCTGCACCGGGAAAGAAAGCAGCAGGAATACGCGGCCTGCCAATGCCGGGTTGAAAGGATTGCAGCCTAATCCGCCGAAAGACATCTTACCTACACCGATAGCAAACAGTGCACCGAGGATGATAATCCAGATAGGCAGGTTAGACGGTAAATTAAATGCCAGCAACACACCTGTGATGATGGCAGAGCCGTCGCAGATGGTGGTGGTCGGTTTCTTCATTAAATATTTTCCGATCGCCCATTCGAAGAACAAACAAGCCGCAACGGAAGTAGCCGTGACAATCAGGGCACCCAGTCCGAAGAAATAGAGAGACACCAGAAAAGCCGGAATCAGTGCAATCAGCACGCCATACATATTTTTCTGTACGCTGTCTCCGCCATGAACGTGGGGCGATAGTGATACGATTAATTTATTTTCCATATTCGTTATTTTTTAGCTTGACGTGCACGAATCATAGCTCCTACTTTGCCTTTACCCAGACGACAATAGTCGAGCAGCGGACGGTTGGCAGGACAAGTGAACTGGCAAGAGCCGCACTCGATGCAATCCATGATTCTTTCTTTTTCCATTGTTTCAAAATCTCCGTTTTCAGACAAGGCTCCGAGCAAGTACGGTTCCAGTCCCATCGGACAGGCACTCACGCACTTCGCGCAACGGATGCAGGTTTGAGCTTCACCACGTTTGGCTTCCTTCCGGTTCATAATCAGGATGCCGGAACTGCCCTTCGCAGTAGGAACCTCGATATTTACCAACGCCTTACCCATCATCGGACCGCCACCGATCACCTTACCCGTATCTTCGGGCAGACCACCGCAAGCGTCAATCAACTGTTTCATCGGTGTACCGATACGAGCCAGGAAGTTGGACGGCTTCGCAACCGACTTTCCCGTCACGGTAATCACCCGTTCAAACAACGGTTTATTCTTCTGCACAGCTTCATAAACGGCAAACGCCGTTCCCACGTTCTGCACGACTGCTCCCGTAGAGATAGGCAACGCACCGCTCGCCACCTGACGTTTGGTGATCGCATCGATCAGCTGCTTTTCACCTCCTTGCGGATATTTCACCTTCAAGGGAACGACTTCGATGCCTGCATAGCTGGAAGCTACTTTAGTCATCAGTTCGATAGCATCGGGCTTATTATTTTCGATTCCGATAAATGCCTTGTTCACTTTCACCGCTTTCATCAGGATAGAAACGCCTACCATGATTTCTTCCGCGTGTTCCAGCATCAGCTGATGGTCGGCAGTCAAATAAGGTTCACATTCTACGGCATTGATAATCACACATTCAGCTTTAAAAGAAGGAGGAGGACAAAGTTTCACCTGTGTAGGGAAACAAGCACCACCCAGACCAACGATTCCGGCATCGGCAATTTTCTTCACGATCTCTTCTGCGGAAAGCTCACATTCCTTCACCAGTGTGGCGCTACGGTCGATTGTTTCTTCCCATTCGTCGCCTTCCACATCGATAAAGATAGCAGGTTTCGCATAACCGCTGGCATCGACAATAGTATCAATCTTCGCCACTTTACCACTGACCGAAGAGTGAATTGCCGCCGAAACAAAGCCGGCAGGTTCAGCAATCTTAGTGCCTACCTTTACCACATCCCCTTTCGCTACAACCGGTTTTGCAGGCGCACCAATGTGCTGCCCCAGCAAAATAACAGCCTTTGCAGGAACTTCCGCTGTGATAATAGGTTGATGTGCCGACAATTTATTTTCGTGTGGATGAACTCCACCAATTGAAAATGTCTTTAACATACAGTTCTGTATTTTTTCTGTTATTATTCTGTTACTTTCGGAGCTTCCGCCACTTCTTCCACTTTGGGTTTCCGCGGCGGGAAATTCAACTCGATAATGGTATTCTGCGGACAGACTTCCACACATTTGCGGCAAGATTTGCACTTGTGCGGATCGATGTAAGCCAAGTTGTTCTCCAACGTGATAGCTTCGAACGGACAAGTCTTCACGCATTTGCCACAGCCGATACAACTCACCGTACAAGCCTTGCGTGCCACAGCTCCCTTGTCTTTATTCACACAAGAGATATACACACGGCGTGATTTCTTTCCTTGCGGACGGATTTCGATAATCGCCTTCGGACAAGCCTTCACACAGGCACCGCAAGCGGTACATTTCGCTTCATCCACTTCCGGAAGTCCTGTTTCAGGATTCATGTGGATGGCATCGAACTGGCAGGCAGCCACACAGTCACCACACCCCAGACATCCGTAACTACAACCCGTTTCCCCACCATAGAGCGAAGCGGCAATAGCGCAACTCTTCGCACCGTCGTACTGATTAATACGCGGACGATTCATACACGTTCCGTTACATCTTACCACTGCTACCATCGGTTCAGCTTCTCCGGCTGCAAGCCCTAGGATATCAGCAATTTGTGCCATGACAGGCTGTCCGCCTACAGGGCAGAACTTACCTTCCAGTGAACCGGCTTTGACGCAAGCGTCGGCAAAGCCGCTACAACCGGGATAGCCACATCCACCACAATTAGCCTGGGGAAGCACTTCTCCCACCTGGGCAATCCGCGGGTCTTCATACACGGCAAATTTCTTGGAAGCCACATAAAGAATAGCGGCCAACACGAGCGCTATAGCTCCCAATGAAATCACTGCAATCAGAATCAAATTCATAATGTTTTTAGTTATTTATTGGTTTTATAGTAAATGAAAATTGTTGTTTGAGTCGCGTTTTGTTAAGCCATAAAACGAAATAATAAGGTATAAGGACAGCCAGAGAAAGAAGAGCCGCATACAGTTCATTCTCTACCAATGCCATCAAAAGAAACAACGAAAATATAAGAAGTACGAAAGGAAGTACGAAAGCCAACAATACCGCCATCATGCCCATCGACGTTTCGCCGACCACCATCACCTTCTCTCCCACCTGATAGGAAGAAGCTGCGGTATCTATGATATCTATGATTTTGTCCTTACTATCCGCCGAGGAACAATGCCCCTTTGCGCTACATGCCGCACAAGCCGATGTCTGGACAATCCTCACCGACAGATGAGAACCCTGTATGTTTTCCACAATACCTAGATGCTTTATAGTATTATTCGTCATTTTGCAAACTCCGCATTACAAATCGCGGCAAATTTAATCATTATTTGTGAACTACGAAGCATTCCTCAAACTTTTTCTACCTAATAAAATGTTATTTTTTGTGTTTTCGTTATCGCACACGGAAAAGGTATGGCTACCATTTGATATTTCCCAAGAATGACAAATAGACATCCTAAACAAAAAAATCCCGGCCGTTTTTATTTATTTAGCCGGGATTTTCTATCAATTATTTCACGGATTACTCCACTATCCTCTTCTTGTAGTAGCGCAGATACATTCTCACCAACGTATTCAAAATCAGTTCAATCTCCTCTTCGTTGTAGGCATTCAAACAGAGATTCATTACTTTTATATAATCGTTCAATGGGAGATTTAGCCCTTTTTTATGCCATTCAAAACATCATGTCCCATACCCAGGGTCTCGCATACATACTCATTTTTCAATTTCGCACGTTTAAGCAACTCATTAATATAAGCTCCCAAATCACTGCAACAAACCGTTTTCTTTTTCATCTTTGTTTTTTGTTGTTAAATACACACTTTAATAATTAAATATTTTAACTTTTATCCTCACATATCAGGGTAGAGTCTATTTTGTTATTACTACCTTCATGCCGTGTTTTTGAAACACACTCATATTTTTTGCAAAAATAAACATTTTAACTTATAACAAAAAGAAAATGATGTCAAACAACTACAGAATGTCCTATTTTATGCCACCTATCGCTCCCATCAAAGACAAACAAGGCCGACTGATGACTCCTCCCACGCTTATCCCCTTCTGCGAAGTCTCCATCGAACAAGTTTTCCAAATGATTACTTGCAATGAGAATCTCAAAACCCTGACCGCACAAGTACGGAATGCCACAGATATACGAGCCGCCAAAGCATCATTGCTTCCGTATGTGACCCCTTGCGGCACATTCACCCGCCGTAGCTGTAAGGATTTCGTCTCCCCGTCTCATCTGGTGATAGTAGATGTGGACGGTCTCCACTCTTATCAGGAAGCAGTAGAAATGCGACGTATGCTCTATGACGATCCTCTCCTACAACCTGTACTCACCTTTATCAGCCCCAGCGGACTGGGTGTAAAGGCATTTGTTCCTTGCCATTATTCCTCCACGACAAATGATACAAAAAATATCACAGAAAACATGAGTTGGGCGATGCGGTACGTAGAGACGGCATACAATACGGTAACAGCGGTTTCTTCCGAAACGAAATCCAAAGTAGATTTCTCCGGCAAAGACCTCGTGAGATCCTGTTTCCTTAGTTACGACCCGGAAGCATTGTTCAGAACCAAGTAAACGAGAATAATTAAACATTATTTTATAAAAATCAAAACATGACCGATATTGAATCTTTATGCCGTCTCACCGAAGCAGTCGAAGCGGCAGGAGCGGACATTGCTCCCACCTATCTTGAATACGTACAATTGTCATTCGCCATCGCAACGGATTGCGGTGAAGCAGGACGTGACTTTTTCCATCGCCTGTGCCGGGTGTCTCCCAAGTATCAGCGCGAACATGCCGAACGGGTATTCTCCAACGCACTCCACACCCAACGTGGAGAAGTGCACTTGGGCACCGCTTTCCACCTGGCCGAAGCGACGGGAGTAAGCATCTGCATAGAAGAAATGCCCAAACATCCCACAGGTACAAAAGGTACAGCAGGTACAGCACGCAAATTTCCCACACACACGGGCGCGCATAATAAGGTGGGAAATGACAATATCTCCGATGATAGAGAAGGGGAAGAAGAACTATTACCGGGCAGTGAACCGCAACATCAATTGCCCACTTTTCCGGAAAACGACTGGCCGGAATTTTTGCAACGTATCATAAAAGCCGGGAGCAGCCCAATACAACACGACATCATGTTATTGGGAGCGCTCACTGCCCTGGGTGCTTGTATGTCGCGCCACGTGCGATGCCTATATGGCGGCAAATACCATCACCCCAGCCTCCAATGTTTCGTAGTGGCTCCTTCGGCTTCCGGCAAAGGTATCCTTTCCTACATCCGCTTACTCGTGGAACCTATCCACGACGAGATCCGCAAAGAAGTGACCATACAGATGAAAGCATACAAAAAAGAGAAAGCCGAGTACGATGCAATGGGAAAAGAACGAACCAAAAAGGAGGCTCCACAAATGCCCCCTAACAGGATGTTCCTCATTTCGGGCAACAACACCGGTACGGGTATCCTACAAAACATCATGGACTCCGACGGAACCGGACTTATCTGCGAAGCGGAAGCGGACACCCTTTCCACCGCCATCGGATCGGACCACGGTCATTGGAGCGATACCCTGCGCAAAGCATTCGACCACGACCGCTTGTCCTACAACCGCCGCACCGACCAGGAATACCGGGAAGTGAAGAAAAGCTATCTTTCCGTCCTGATTTCGGGTACGCCGTCGCAGGTGCAAACTTTCATTCCGACGGCAGAAGACGGATCATACTCCCGCCAATTATATTATTACATGTGCGGAATCAGTAAATGGATCAGCCAATTTATGGACAACGAGATAGATTGGGAGGAGATATTCACCGCTATGGGACTGGAATGGAAAGAAAAGTTGAGCGTGATAAAAACGCACGGCATTCATACCCTGCAACTTACGGATGAACAAAAAGAAGAAATCGACACCGTCTTTTCCGACTTGTTTGAACGCTCCAGTGTAGCTAATGGAAGGGAAATGTATAGTTTTGTGGCACGTCTGGCCGTCAATCTATGCAGAATCATGTCGGAAGTAGCCGTATTGCGTGCCCTCGAAAGCCCGCAGCCCTACGACTTCAAGACCTCTCCCACCTCTCCTTTCACACCGGACAAGGAGATTCCTACGGACAACCGCAAAGATGACATCATCACTCGTTGGGATGTATCCATTTCACAGGAAGACTTTCATGCTGTGCTTAGCCTTGCGGAGCCTCTCTACTGTCATGCCACGCATATTCTATCGTTCCTCCCCAGTACAGAAATCAGCCATCGTCCTAATGCCGATCGTGATTATCTTTTCCAGAAACTGGGTGATGAATTTACTCGTACCCAGTTACTGGAAGAAGCAGTTGCCATGGGAATTAAAGAAAACACAGCCCTCACTTGGCTGAAACGGCTCACCAAACACGGAAAATTAATCAGTATGGACGGTAAAGGGTTGTATGCGCGTGCGTGTGTGTATGAGTGAACCGGAAAAAGTGTACCTACTGTACCTGTTTTACTTACGGATGCAGTAGTCATTTCAATTACCACATCCGTTTTGACTGAAACAATCGTTTGTCCTGCATAAAGCATCGCTTTAGGAGGTGTAAAGCTAAGCTTTAGACATCGTAAAGCGGTGCTTTATACACCATAAAGCGACGCTTTATTTAAGGCTCTCCTAAAGCATCCACAATGACTCTCACCTCCAACGGTGTGAATGAGCGTCGCTTTGATTCGTAGCCTAAGTCGTACAGGCGTTGTAGAAGTCCGGGACACAAAGAGATCCATTTCTTCATTTTTCGATAGGCAGCGATGTCAGTTAGTTGCGGAGAATAGAGTTGCGCCAGTTCCATGCGCCCGTAAGCACGTATTTTAAATTCACTCATGATGGATATATTTCTGATTTACTGTTACAAAAATAACAAAAAACGACTATATAACCAACGTTTTTCCATTGAATAACCGACTATAATGACAAATAACCGACCGCTACCAGACACAACCGTGCACAGCTGATTTCCGGGAGATCCGGAGTAGTATTTTTGTATCGTCGAAAGGGAAAAGAATCCCCGGACAATATGTTTAACCCTTTAATTTATTGTTTTATGATTCGTTACAAAATTTATCAGAACCAGCAGAAGAAAGGCTTGAATGCGGGTAAGTGGTTCGCCCGTGCAGTAAGCGACGAGACGTTTGATTTGGCAAAGCTTGCCGAACATATGTCGAAGCACAATTCACCGTATTCCGGTGGTGTCATCAAAGGTGTGCTTTCGGATATGGTAGATTGCATCAAGGAATTGTTGCTAGACGGCAAGTGTGTGAAAATTGATGATCTTGCCATTTTTGGTGTGGGTATTCGTAGTAAGGCAGCCGATACGCTGGAAGAGTTCTCGTTGGAGAAGAATATTAGCGGCATGCGTTTGAAAGCCCGTGCCACCGGTAATCTGTCGACCAATAATCTGAAACTCGACAGTCAGTTGAAACAGCAGGCGGAATATCAGAAACCGACAACTGCCGTAGGAGGTTCTGATTCGGGTGACAACCCTGATCCGAAACCGGATGGAGGTGGTGAAGCGCCTGACCCGGCTGCCTAAAAGATTCACCACTGACTACACAGATTTCCACAGATTATATTGAATTGGTAGTTGCTAAAGTAGTCGATTATTTATCTGTGTGAGTCTGTGTAGATCTGTGGTAAACCTATGGTAAACCTACAGTAAATCTGTGGTAAATCTGTGGTAAAAGAAAACTATTATTAATTTATTTAAAACCTGTTATTGTATGAGTAAATCATCATCTCCCCGCTCTGTATGGAGCTTAGTCCTCAAAATCATTATCACTGTAGCCACCGCCATCGGAGGTGTGTTCGGAATACAAAGTTGCATGTAATCCCATGCGGACTATTACATTAATTATCATTCATTGCAGTGCCACGCCGGAAGGAAAGTCCCTTTCGGCGGAGGCTTGCCGACAGGATCATATCTTGCACCGTGGTTTCCGTGATATTGGCTATCATTTCTACATCACTCGTGATGGGGAGATTCACCGGGGACGCGCTTTAGAAAAGATTGGAGCACACTGCCGTAATCATAACACCCATTCGATAGGTGTTTGTTATGAGGGAGGACTGGATGCGAACGGGAAACCGAAAGATACGCGTACACTGGAGCAAAAAGGAGCTTTGCTTGCCTTGTTGAGGGAGTTGAAAAGACAGTTTCCGAAAGCACTGGTCGTGGGACACCGGAACTTGAATCCGATGAAAGGATGTCCGTGTTTTGATGCGGTGAAAGAGTATGCAGAAATAACATCCTTTTAGGTTTCCACCACTGGCTTATTGTATAAAAAATATCAACGATCTTCACAGACAGTTGTATTTTGGAAAATCATATTAGTGCTAACACTAATATGAAGAGCGAGATTAAGACAATACCACTATATTGCTCCTAATCTACTAAATGTAGGGATCCATGTGACAAACATGAATCCCTACATTTTTCCATCTCATTGTAAATGCTCAATTTTAACATAACGTATTAAAAAGCACTTTCAGTACTTCCTATTCATTGTTTTTCATCGTTTAACGAACATAAGCTCCATCTTTAGCTTCAAAGATGACAGATGGTTCAATCACTTCCACAGTATGCCATGCCCCCTTCGGTACCTGACAACCATATTTGGTTTCTGTGGGATTGAGATGGATACGCTGTACTTCTCGATACTCAACCTTACGAGCTACGTCTTGTACACTCATCCCCTTCTGAAAATCATCCGTATCATTCTCATACGAAACTACTTCCTCATAAATTACTTCGTCCAACTTACCACACAGACAGATTACAGTTTCGGTAGTATCTTCATGCCGATGAATGGGCACAACTGTACCCGGAAGTAACGCGTTAAGCATTCGCTGGCTGGTATCAGCAGGTGAGGTACGCAAATCGAAGTTCTGACGTAAATGTGGATTCTTTTTAGCCTCTGCAAAGAGAACTTCAAGCAATTGTTTATTTATTTCCATACTATACATTCAATTATTGAGCATCTTCTTTCCCCTTCTAGGAACAAAAAGGTAAGAGCAGAATACCCATAGACTTCTCATAAACTACACATTAATATCGCCTCAGTACAACTTGAAATGCTTCAGCATACTTACATCCCCACTGACTGCCTCTCATTGCTGCTAATCCCTCAATATATTCATTACTACGAGGATGAGGATAAGGCCGCATAACACCACGGTACATTGCCAACGCCTTGCACTTAGCTTCCACACCTTCCATACCCACCTCAACATAACAGTTAGGACGAAACAAATTCATGGCATCATTGATAGCCCATTCACTACATGAAGGTACCTCCATATACCAAAATTCTTTCACCGGCTTCACACTTGGCTGACGTTGGAACAAACGGATAGCTTCCTGACAAGCCATTGAAGTCTGCAAATGATCATTGTTGGTATCAGCAGGATGATGAGTGATAATAATATCAGGCTCACTTTCACGAATGGCACTCTCGATGAACTGTACCAACTTTAAATGAGGCACTGTGTTCATCTCAATATTCGGGAACGTTGCTTCATACTTTTTGCTTACACCAATAAAGTTTGTAGCTGCATCCGTATCGTCTTCCAATTCAGCGTCAGAAGGACGGAATGCACGAGCCTTTGCCTCTGTACACATTATTGCCACATTGACTTCGTCACCTTCATGTGACCATTTCCACATAGATGCACCTGCCCCGAGGACTTCGTCATCGGGATGTGCTACTACTAATAAATATTTCATTGCATTTGTTTTTATTTTATTTTCCTCTGCTTACACTAAACTCTAACACCATTGATCATCATTCATCTGATCGGTACTGTATTCGTTCATTTATCCATTGTCATCTTTGCATCCTCAACAAACTCATTCAACATCCAAGTACATTCTTTACCACACACTGCATAAAGTATGCAAACTACAGTATATACTATCATCTTTAAATCATAGAATATGCCGGCCTTTCGAACATACGTATATTCTAATTCACGACGTGTAGGATATACCTTTTCCATATACTCTTTCTCATCTGTGATCTGGTCACCATAGATAAAGTCATAAAGTGCTGCCGGTCCGCTCAATCCTACCGACACTTTTGCCGCCTCATTCCATTTTCCATAACGAAACATATTAAATTGGTCTTGTGCTACCGGACGTGGCCCAATTATTGACATAGTGCCATTTAAAATATTCAACAACTGCGGTAATTCGTCAATCTTCACTTTGCGAATAAAATGACCGAACGGAAATATACGATTTTCGTCGGGTCTTAAAGAAGCCTCTGTAGCAGCTTTTGCCACTCGCATAGAGCGAAATTTATACATTTTGAATGGTTTGTTATTCTTACCTATACGATGAGCGGTATAGAATACCGGCCCCCAGTCGGAAATCAAGATTCCGATAATGCCGACTATCCATAAAGGTGATGTACCAATGATGCCTATCAAGGCACAAATAAAATCAAATATTCGCTTAGTTACTTTGTAAAACATTGTTTCATTTATATATCTTTGTTATATTTAATAAGTTAAAATACTCAGTTACAAGCACTGTAAGTAGTCGCTTTAATCCCGTAACAGCCCTAAAACACTTGTTTTTTATAGTTATTTAATAGGTATTTGGTAATCCTGCGGTTCTGTCTCTCGCAAGCATTATTGGACAGGTCTATCATACCATCCTCCAGACAATGGAGTATACCGAGATATTTTTTGAGGGCATAGTTAACCATCCCAGAAGGTCAGATTCTTTCCCAGAGTCAAACGCGTTCTGAAGTCTGTCAAGTTCCGATTTCAACTCATACAGCAAAAGAGTGATACGTAAACATCACTGCCGTCCCGTCTCTTCCAGAGCATCTGGAACAGGAACATCCATTACAAGCAGGATGAGCTCCATACTCGGAAGGATGTTATCAAACTCTGATTTTACTAAACCGAAAGTATTTTTCATTTCTGAACCAAGGCTCCTATAAGAGGAACGGACTAAGCAGTTGTACATCTTGGTATAACTTACATGTTCTATCTTGCAGAATTCTTCCAAATCCATACCACCATATTCATTATCGGGTTTCAACCGATTCTATTAAGAACAGACAGACTTTCGAGGCATAGAAGTCTCTTTCTTTTTGTTACTCATAATCCACTCACTATGTTTGGAATGCATAGCGAAACTATTCATTTAAGAGAACATGATTTAAAGTGACTACTTACAAAGTAATTATCGTTGCATTTTTCTATAGTCCAATCCTTGTCAGTCACTTTGCGAGAGAAACTATCCCTTTTCCCTAACGATATTAGTATAAGTTCATGAAATCAATCCGTCAATGCATCATTGAAAGTGAAGACTGTATGATGCTCATGGCTATAATCAATTTCTATTCCAAATCTCTCATGAACCATCTGATCAGCGAACTGCCATAGTCCGAAGTTGTAAATGTCGATGTCACCAATAGGCCGGTGGGCAGACACAGGATAATATCGTGACAGCCCATAGCCCTTTAAAAGCATCATTTTAATAGCCTGGTCATTATAAAAATGTACAAGCTCTTTAATTACATCCCTACACTCTTCATAACAAGTCTCCATATAAGATACTTGCCCCACCAATCCATCAAAGTCTCCATATCAGGGCGTTGATTCCTATCGAGACCTTGAATTCCATCAAAGATAATCCCCCCTGTCCGAATGACAGATTGTAAACATCCGACCAGATAGATACATCATCTATGTATATTTCATCTTGTATTTTTGGATGTAACACTCTATGAATCAAATGTAAAAGGATAATAGTTAAGCTATTAGACATATCAGAATTATTCAATACCTCTGTTTTTCTTATCGTTAATAAGTTTACCTACAGCAGAAATTGCAAAAACAATCCCCGGGCGTAAATCCTCCCAAGCAAAGATTTCATCTACCGTATTCTTCATTGAGAACCAAGACGGCTTGCAAGAGAATCTGTTTTTTGATTTCAAGAACCACAGCAAATCCATGTGAAAATATCTAAGCCCCATTCCGTCCGGATATTCCTGCATGTCAGTCACCTTCTGGTCGTAAGCGTCTTGAAGAATGATTTCAGCAAGATCAACACCACAGAAATAACAAATCTTTGCTGTACCGTTCATACGAGGATTGATTTCCATAATCTTTGCTTCGCCTGTTCGTGGATCCCTGATCACATCCAACGAAGCATAACCTCTCCAACCAATAGCCTTCATTAGCCTGAGACAATTCTCCTTGATAGCATCATCATGAAGTGTAACATTCATTGTACTGCTACCACCAACAATCGGATACCACCTTACCTTGTCCATAAGTACAAAAGCCTTGCAGTCGCCATGTTTGTCTATTAGTAGCTCCACCTGGTATTGTGCACCTGTCTGTGGAATGTATTCCTGAATGAGTGACGGGCCGAATTTCTGCTCAGTAAGAGCAAAGTGTTCAATAAGCTCTTCTCGATTTTGAGCTACATTAAATCCTTTTGCGCCAAACCCTGTTCTTGGTTTTATCACAAGCGGGTATTGCCATTGGCTATCATCTATCTCGCTGGCTGATTTAACAACAGCTGTTCTTGGGCATGGAATGTTATTATCCATACATAACATCATCGTGTCAAGCTTATCTATAGCCTTGCGATATACAGCCCAGTCGTTCACATAGATATTGGCATACTTACTAAGCTCCTCCTTATGTTTAGACAAAATGGTTGCATAGAAATCCTGCATTGGAATTACAAGGTCGTACAGCCCCGTACTTATTTCCTTGCGAACCTCCTCCCAAGCCTGAGCCTCATTGCTGTGTTCAATATGATGCAAGACTTTCCTGTCTGTATATTTATATACATAACCCACATCCATCTTGCTCTCACAAAAGGCAGTTACAATACAACCTTTCTTATGAAAAGCCTTAATGTTAGGCAAACATTGGCGCGAACCTCCATCCAATATCAGAACTCTCCTTCTTTTATGCAATAAATCATTCATGTCATTTCATATTTAATAACTCTTTTTCAAGTCCATCCATATACTTTTCAAGTGTAAAGTTTCGAAGGAAATATTTACGAGAGTTGTCACCACACTGATCATAATCATGTGGATGCTCTATATAGAATATCATCAGTTCAGACAGCCCCTTGTAATTACCTGCCTCAACGCAAGTGCCACAATGAGCCTCTCTTATCACCTCATTTGCGGCTCCATTGATTGCACCCATTATGGTCTTGCCTGTAGTCATGTACATCTGCAGTTTTCCGGGCATTGTGTCACCAACCTCATTGTTGCCACGAAGCGTAATCAGCAGCACATCAGCCATCTTGTAGAACTTGGGCATATCCTCGCGCTTCTGGTTGCCGTAAAATATAACGTTATCTTCCAAGCCATACCCCTTAACCATATTCTCAAGATCAGCACGCATACGTCCATCACCTACCAGATGAATTTTGTAGTCAGGACGCTTTCCCAAAAGCTTTGCAGCTTCAATTATTACATCAACACGCTGTCCTTTGCCAAGGTTACCTGCATACATAAAATCAGCCACGCCATTATCCTCAGCAATCAAATTTGCGTTTATCATTTCTGAACCAGCATGCTGAGGAAGATATCTCATTTTCGCAACAGGAACTTTATTCACCCTATTGAGGTAGTTGATGAAAGGCTTTGAGGTAACAATTAGCTTATCTGCAACCCCATAAATAGATTTACTCAGATTTGCAATTGGCAAGTAAAGCGGATTTTTCTTGCTTTTCAGCATTCCTTCAGCTGATACTGGCCACAAGTCAAGGACATAGTACACCACTGGTGTTCCATGCATTTTCTTATACTCATTAGCTGCAATCATACTTGTAATCGGACTCAACTGGTAGCCAAGAACAACATCGAAATCAGATGGAAGCTTTTTAACCATCTTTTTACTCTCGCGTACAAAACTAATATAGTTGCGTACAAGTTGTATAGGGTTATGACCACGAGGAACCTGCTTGCAACGTATAACCTTTACCCCATCTAAAACCTCCTCCATCTTTTCGGGGTTGTCATAGCCGTCAAAGATTTCGCCTTTCGGATAGTTTGGCACACCACACAATACAGTAACTTCATGACCTCTTCGTACCAATTCCGGAGCAATTTCGTTAATCTGAAACTGTTCTGGATAATAGTATTGAGAAACAATCAATATCTTCATTATTCGGACAATATTCTGTTGTACAATTCTATGTATTTATCAAAGCACTTTTCTTTGTCAAAAAGGGTTTCAGCACGACTTCTACAATCTCTACGAGATAAAGGGCAAGTGTGCAGACGTTGAATTGCCATTGCTAAATCGTTCACATTTCCTTGCTGAACTACTATACCAGTAAATTCATCTATGGATTCTGGCGACCCGCCTGTGTTATACGTAATTACAGGCGTTCCACAGGCTAAGGCTTCTAGGTTAACTGTAGGGAATGTATCAGCGTATGTAGGGTTGATCAATACATCTGCATTTGAATAAAGTTCAACTAATTCATGAACATTTTGTGTACGCTGAATACCTATTATTCCATCTGGCAAACTATCTTTTTGTTCTTGGGTTAAACCAACCAAAGTTATTATGTAGTTAGGAGGGAGAATGCTGCGTAGCTTCAATACGTCATCGTATCCTTTTTCTTTATTCCAAACTGTAGAAACGGCAATAATATTATAGTCTTCCTTTGTCAATTGAAATTCTTGTGTTGTAACGGGTTTGAACGTTTGTAAATCAACACCATTTTTTATTACAAAAGTTTTTTTTTCTTTAAGGAATGACTGTTTAACAAATGCATCCATCCAATCTGAGCAAGGCACTATAGTAAGATTCGGACTGCCAGAAAACAAATGTCTTTTAAGAGCATAATTTTCGACAGAACGGTCTAAGAAAGTTTCTGGATACTCATCCTTTAGTGGACAGTCATAACAACCTGTCCTCCATCGATCACATTGTTTTGTCACAAAATGAAAACAATGTCCTGTAAAAGCCCAACAATCATGAAAAGTCCATACCACCTTTATGTCAGAAGAATTCAAGTATTCAAATAATATCTTGTAGTTTAAATAATGATCATGAATATTGTGAAGTTGGACAATATCTGGCTTTATAGTATCTATCTCTTTGACTAATTTTTTTGTCGCCCTACGAGACGCAAGTCCTTCGATATCGAATATGCGCTGAAGTGCATAGTGCAAGTAGACATCTAACTTTCGTCCAACTTTTATAGTTGTAGATTGTGACGGTTTGAATCCACGAGCGTATGCTATATATGAGTCCCAACCAACCTTCTTGGCAGACAAACCAATTTGCTCACAAATTTTACCAGTACTATATACGTTACAGCAAACGTTTATTTGAAGAAGTTTTGGCATAACTACAACTTCGGTCTATGGCCTATTACTCTCTTTAAAAATTTGATGATATTTCGACAATTCTTTTCTCCAAGTACAATAAGAGCCCAATAGTAAATATAAAAATAGAAAGTTTGATTATAGCCCAAGGCCTTCAATCTATTTGCATAAACTCTGAACGCTTTGATACCTTTTTTTCTTTGTATTTCAAGTACTGGATAACAATATTTAGACTGCTGCCTCTGGATCAACTTGTTTGAATCGTCAGAATGTTCTTCTGCAATATAGTTTGTTAGCTTATTATACCAGGTCATAAAGTTAATAGAGTTATCTATAGTAACTGTGCCTGGGGTATATATAACCTTTTCACTTTCGCTACTGCCAAAGAATGGAGTTCCTCCTTCAATAGCTTGTGTTATAAGAATACGAGAATAAGCGGAAGGGTATTTGTAACATGTTTCTGCAAGCAAATACATTTGGTATAAAAGCGAACTATCAAACTTGTCACTCTCAAATTCTATTGCATACTCTCTTCTAATAGTAAAGCCTGAAACGAATACACTTTTGTCAAAAAGAGCCACATAAGTTTCTTTAGATGCAGGAAACACCTTGTCTTCTGAAAAATATCTAAAATCTTCATGAGAACCATCAGCATAATTATTACGGTACGACCTCAAGATATAGCCGCAATCTGCATGCTCTTTAGCAAAGTCAAAGAACTTGTCGAATGCTCCAGGCATGAAAAGGTCGTCATCACCCATAAACATGATGAAATGACCTTTGGCAGCACGAATAAGGTTACGGAGGTTCTTATCGTAGCCACAGTTCACCTCATTCTCTATGTAATTAACTTCATACTGAGTTTTTGACTTGTAATCAAGAACCTGTTTGCGCACCTCCTCACGCTTAGGTGCCTTGTCCTCACAAACGACAATTTCAATCTCATTGATATGAGTTGTGTCAATACTATCAAGCAATCTACGAATCTCTGTTGGTCTATTATAACTTGGAATGCAGATTGAAAATAATTTTTCTTCCATGATTATTTTAATTCATTATAAGTTTCTACAATTTGACGGCAACGATCAATTTCTGATCCACCTAATTCCTTAAGTCTATTATAACCGTTTTCTGCAATACGCTTTATCTCATCAGGATGTGAGAGCAGGTACTTGCATTTTTCTACCATCTCTTCCGGACTTTTAAAATAAACAGCACATTCATCAGCTGGGAACATCCGATTCAAATCATCTGTATATTCAGACAACATTAGAGTTTGTGTAGCGGGAATCTCAAAGCATCTACGGGTGTAAGTGTCACTATTCAGTTTTGATAAGAACACTATTGCAATCTTACACTCATTGATTGTATGGTTATATTCCTTTTCCCTCTTTCCTGGTTTGATGCACGATTTGATGCCTTCATACAAAGGTGCTTTCTCCCAATCAGAACCGTTATATACGGTAACTGGAACCTTAGCATCAATAAGAGCCTTGATATATTTATCACGGCCATCATTCTCAAAGTGTCCCAAGAAAGCTATAGGAATAGTATCTTTACAATCCTCTTTGAAATTATTCCTCTCTATGTAATAAGGTAGCAGTACTTTTATATTCTTTGCACCAACCCCCTCGTAGTCAGCTATGTTTTTCTTGCGATATACGTAATTGACATCAGAAATTCTAAGAATCTTATGGAAATTACGATAGAACCCAAGGTTCGGAGTACCACTGAAAGGATCGTCGTTATTATATGTAAAGACAAAAAAACCTTTACCATTTAACTTTTTTATAGTTGAAGGCCATATATTATAGCAACGGTACAGAAAAATAAAGTCTGCTTTCAATTCTTCAGCCTTTCGGATTATATCTTTATTGTAAGAGCAAAGTTTATATCCAATATGAAGACGATTTTGTACTCTTGTCAGTAGTGAATTAATACCACCATTACCATAAAGATAGTCATCATATCTTACAGTCACAACTTCATGCCCTAAGGCTCTGAAACCAGACTCAAAGGCTGAAGCATACATTGGGTGTTCAAATGAACCAACTAAAAGTATTTTCATCGGCCTTTATACGTATCTTCGTAATACTTCTCGTACTCACCAGAGGTAATGTTATCCATCCACTCTTCATTATCAAGATACCAACGTACTGTTTTCTCAATTCCTTCCTCGAATTGAAGAGATGGTTCCCAGCCGAGTTCCTTCTGGAGCTTGGTACTGTCAATGATATATCTTGCATCGTGACCAAGGCGGTCCGTTACATAAGTAATGAGATCAAGGTCTGCACCTTCCGGACGCCCAAGGAGACGGTCAACAGTCTTGATAACGGTATGGATGATATCGATGTTCTTCCACTCGTTGAAACCTCCGATGTTATAAGTCTCTGCTATCGTGCCGTTATGGAAGATGGTATTAATAGCACGAGCATGATCAACAACATACAACCAGTCACGCACATTCTCGCTCTTGCCATAAACAGGAAGTGGCTTTCTGTGACGGATGTTATTGATGAACAGAGGAATCAGCTTTTCTGGGAACTGATAAGGACCGTAGTTGTTCGAACAGTTTGTCACGATGGTAGGCATACCGTATGTATCGTGGAAAGCACGAACAAAGTGGTCAGAGCTTACCTTGGATGCTGAATAAGGGCTATGAGGATTGTACTTTGTTGTTTCATAGAAGAAATCCTTACCATAAGCAAGATGATGCTCACCAGAACTTGCCTTAGTAGCGAAAGGAGGCTCAATGCCCTCAGGGTTGGTCATCTCGAGTGCACCATAAACCTCATCGGTAGAGATGTAGTAGAAGCGCTTGCCTTCGTACTTCTCTGGGAGAGATTCCCAGTAGAGCTTTGCTGCCTGAAGGAGTGAAAGTGTACCCATAACATTGGTGCGAGCAAAGGTGAAAGAATCCTTAATGGAGCGATCTACATACGATTCTGCCGCAAGGTGGATGATACCATCAATCTGCTCGTCCTGCATCAACTGGTAGAAGGCATCGAAATCGCAGATATCCATGCGTACGAACTTGTAGTTTGTTTTGTCCTCAATATCTTTGAGGTTAGCGAGGTTGCCTGTATAAATGAGTTTATCCAGGTTGATAATGTTGTATTCAGGGTACTTGTTCACGAACAAACGAACTACATGGCTGCCGATGAAACCAACACCACCGGTGATAACTATATTTTTCATTGCTTAATTATTTTTCAAGTTAGAAACACATTTTTTGAGCGACTCTGTCCAATATGGAACCTTGATGCCAAAGGTTTCCTTGATCTTGGTTTTGTCAAGAACTGAGTATGAAGAACGAGTTACAAGTGAAGGGAACTCGTTAGAGTGGCAAGGTTAGATGTCGCATTCTGTATTGCCACAATAGTCGGCAATCATCTTGGTGAAGTCAAACCATGAGCAAACACCCTCGTTAGAGTAGTGATAAACACCCTCTACAGGGTTCTTAAGTGCTGCAACGATTGCTTTAGCCAAATCCCATGCGTACGTAGGAGTGCCACACTGGTTGAATACAACCTTGAGTGCAGGCTTTGTCATCGTCTTGCAGAAGTTTTTCCCGAACTCTGAATAGAGCCCAGTTGTACGAATTATGATGTGCTTACAACCTGTTGCAATAATCTTTTCTTCGCCAAGGAGCTTTGTCGCTCCATAAACTCCGGTAGGTGTACCTTTCTGGTCTTCCTTACATGGAGTGTTATAAGGTTCCTTTCCAAACACATAGTCGGTTGAGATCTGTACTAACCAACCATCAACTTCTTTCATTGCCTTTGCAAGGTTTCGGGAGCAGTAGCGTTGAGTTTCTCTACGAGTGCGTACTTCTCCAGATCCTCCGCACCATCTACGTTAGTCCATGCTGCACAATTGACAATAGCATTCACACCATTCTCACGCACCAACTTGCGAATAGCATCCAAATCGGTAATATCAAGATAGGTGGTCTCAAGACCCTCCACCTGATTCACGTCTGTGAAGATGTACTTATCTGTACCCTCCTTGCTAATGATGCGCATCTCATTTCCGAGCTGACCATTAGCACCTGTAACTAATATAACCATAGGTTTCAAGTTGTTTCAAAGGGTTTCAAGTTTCAAGCAAACTCAGGGTATAAGTCCATATCGATTGTAAATGGGCTATCAAAGTCCTTCAAACACTCATGGAGAGTATCCTTCTCTGAAAGTAGTACCTTGTCTGTAGGAATCTTCCAATCAATGCCAAGGCTCTCGTCCTTGATGTTGATACCACCATCTGCTTGTGGAGCATAGAAGTTGTCGCATTTATACTGGAATACTGCTGTCTCACTCAATACCGCAAAACCATGTGCAAAACCTCTTGGTACAAAGAACTGACGATGGTTGTCTTCTGTCAGCTCGACTGCCACATGCTGACCGTATGTAGGCGAACCCTTGCGGATATCTACCGCCACATCCAGTACAACACCCTTCACGCAACGAACCAACTTGCTCTGGGTGAAAGGAGGACGCTGGAAATGCAACCCTCTCATCACACCATAGCTCGACATCGATTCATTGTCTTGCACAAAGTTTATCTTCCTTATCTTCTCTTCAAACCGACGTTGAGAGAACGACTCAAAGAAATAGCCTCGAGCATCCTTAAACACCTTAGGCTCGATGATGACAACACCATCTATTGCTGTCTTGATTACATCCATTGTAATATTGTATTTATTATTAGTACTGGCTGTCCGTATCGAACGGAATCCATCCGGACCACTTGTGCACCAGTTATCCATTAATCAAAGTTTGGATTTCCTGTCTCTTTTACCTCATCAATGACCTTGAGTAGGTACTGACCATACTGATTTTTGAGCATAGGTTTAGCAAGTTCACGCATACGCTTCTCGGAGATCCAGCCTTGGCGATATGCTATGCCCTCTAAGCATGCAATCTTAAGGCCCTGTCGTTTCTCGAGAACCTCTACATAAGTAGAAGCTTCAGAAAGACTATCGTGCGTACCGGTATCAAGCCAAGCGAAGCCACGGCCAAGAGTCTGCACCTTCAGTTCACCATCGTTGAGGAACCACTGGTTGACAGTAGTTATTTCATATTCACCACGAGCAGATGGCTGAATCTTGCTGGCAACATCTACCACCTTATTAGGGTAGAAGTAGAGGCCTACTACAGCATAGTTGCTCTTAGGTTGAGCAGGCTTTTCCTTTATGCTCAAACAATTACCTTCCTTGTCAAATTCTGCCACACCATAGCGCTCAGGATCATTTACCCAATAGCCAAATACAGTAGCCTTCTTCTCCTCCTCAACTGTACGTACAGCCTCCTTCAGCATCTTGGTGAAACCCGCACCTTGGAAGATGTTATCGCCAAGAACGAGACAAGCGCTATCGTCACCAATAAAGTCCTTACCAATGGTAAATGCTTGAGCCAATCCGTCTGGTGAGGGCTGCTCTGCATACGTGAACTCTACTCCATAATCTGAGCCATCACCCAAGAGGCGCTTGAAGCCTGAAAGATCGTATGGAGTAGAGATAATAAGAATTTCACGTATACCAGCCAACATAAGGACAGAGATGGGATAGTATACCATCGGTTTGTCGTAAATAGGCATCAACTGCTTGGAAATGCCCTTTGTAATAGGATACAAACGTGTACCACTACCACCGGCTAAAACTATGCCTTTCATTGTATATTTTATTTTTTGTTATTCAATTTTGGTAATGTTATCCACTCTCCGAACTTGTAGTTCCATTCTTCCGGATCAAAAGGTGCCATTCCTCCCCAATGATAGAAGGTCAACTCACCAAAGTACACATGACCATCTATATCATAAAAATCTACACGTACATGAGGAATATCCTTTGAGAGCTTTCTTGCAAGTTCTTTCATGTGCTCAAATCCGGCAGGCTTCAATACTGGTTTTGTAGCATTAGGATGACCTCCTCGAAAATCGAGGTGATTGAAATCCATATCAAAGAAATCGAACTTGGTATCAACTGTTGGATCTAATCTATCAGATGCTATAAAAATGGCCTTGGGCTCACCATTGAAGCAGAAATACTTGTAATCTGTAAGCTCGCCAGAACTATCCTCCATGTACTTTTCTGCAATAACGCGAGGCTTGACGTTCTTGTATGGCCATTCACGTGTAGAATAATAAAACTCCACTTTAAAAGACGCTTTTAGCTTTTTTATAGCTGCTTCTTTATCTAATTTGCTCTTATCTCGACAAACCACAAGACCACCACTATCATGTGTGCACTTAAGTACAAATTGATTAGGAAGAGATTCCCAATCAATGTCATCAACAGAATCCCAGACTCCAAGCGTTGGAATGATATACTCTTCGCCGACAATAGAAGCAACATATTTTTTTGCCTCGTACTTATCAACCATCTTTGAGTAATCTGGGTTATGGTCATAAACTTTCAACCATTGAAGTTTCTCGTTAAATGATTTAGGATTAATAAGATCCAAAGTTTCGCCACAAAGGCAACGATATTGAATCTTGAGATATGCCTTATCACTCAACCATCGCCTCAAAGGGGTATAATCCACAATGTAGTATTTCAACCAATACCATGCATCTTTAGATGTAAGATGCTGAATCGCGTAATTTGCCATATTATTTTATTGTATCTATTAAATGCCATCCCGGGCAGTTTATATTATAGTCATTATTACGGAACCATGTTTTAGGAGCTATTACTATTTTATCAGGATTCTGGTTCAACCACGCCCCCCACCATGAAAATGTACTATTTGCAATGATATTATGCTTACATTGTGTCATCAGATACATATCTTGATAGCTGTCCTTGCCTTGATTCCAATCGACTATTTTGAAGTTTATTCCAAATTGCTTCATAAAGTTTTCACACCATGAAGGCTCATTTGAAAAGACGTAAAACACAGGATTTTCAACAGATGACAAAACCTGTTTGATAGAAGACTTATAATAGTTCTCATCGCATACACAATAATTAGGGAGCTTCAAGTAGTCACCTCTTCGGATATGGACACTAACAGAACTGCATTGATGCAGTTCTTTAGAAAGTGTAATATTCCGTGAACTGACATCATGGAAAGTATAAGTTTCCAAGATCGATTCCTTAATATCCTTGAAGTATTCTGTTGAGAGCCAATCACCCATCAAATATGGTTTGCTACTCTGATATACATCTGAACAGAATTGATAAGGCCTATCCGTATAAATAAGAAATTGCGGTTTGAACTTTCGAAGGATGGTAAACCAAATTTGTTTCATCCATATGGAGATTCTTTGTTTGTAGTTTATTTGAAACAACTTCGCCAATTCAAAACCATTGTGCATCTTAGTATTATGGAAAAGTGTGTCATCAATAACACAATCCTTCCCCCTTGCTCGCATACTGAGGAAGAATGCATATTGAAACATCTGGTTACCTAAGCCACCAGACATGATAATCGTTCGTTTCATTTATTTAGTATTTCAATAAGTGTACTTATCCAACCATCCCAATCTGTCATCTGTTGATAAAGTTTATAAGCTCCATTTGAAACATCGTTATACAAAGATGCATTGTTGGCAAGTTCATTGATCTGAGCAGCCATTGCCATGGAAGTATCTGCAACAAAACCATTGTAACCAGATATAATAATTTCAGGATGAATGCCTACGTTATATGTAAATACAGGCTTCTTAAGACCTAAGACCTCCAACAGAACGAATTCTGTAGTAGATGGCCAAATAGAAGGATTGATGACACCCCGGCTTGCGGCAATGACCTCACCAAGGTTTGTCTTCCAGGTGCATTCATTGCGCATTTCGAGAATACCCTTATCAACGTACGGTTGGAGACCAAAATGCTGAATAGCATAATCAATACCTTTTTGACTGGCAAATGCGGCTACTACCTTTACACTTGAATCACAATGCTCCAAAATATCCTTCAAGAGGTGTATACCCTTGTCGATGCGGTTCTGGGCAATGAAAACAAAGTAGTCGCCCATTGTGGGCGTGTATTTCTCCAGTTTATAGCCATTGAAATAGAGGGGGGTTAGGTAACAATTATCACGAGGGATTCCGTAATTCACATAAAACTCTATTTGCTGTTTTGATGAGGTGATGACGGCATCAGCTTTTGTTAGCTCTTTCTGAAGACGATATCTGTTGATGGTGGAATTAAGCTTCTTTGCAAAACCTGCTAGTCCTCTATCAGTAGATCTTACACAATTACAGAATAGTGCCTCTTTGAAACCGTTGTCAAGACATTTGGTACAAAGGCCTTTCTCGTCATTGGCATAGTAGTTATAGCAGAAGAAATCCTGCATGAAGATCTTTGAGATAACCTTTATGCCTCTTTTGCGAGCCATTGACCAAAAGATGATATTCTTATTGGTGACAGAACCGAGGGTATAGATGGCATCCGGTTTGAAATCGTCAAGAACAATTGCATAGTTCTTCTTGTATTTGCTTTGAAGCCAATTTGCAGAGAATGGACACGGATAACGATAATATATCTTTGTACCATCTTGCTCCTGAGTATCCTCAGAAACTTCATCAGAGTAGATAGCAACAGTACAACCAATCTCCACAAGCAGTTTCTTGGCAATCTGCGCTACATAAGCTCCAGAAAAGTCGCCAAAATAAGCATCAGGTATAATTAAAACTCTTTTTGAGATCATGATTATCTTTTATGAAACTTAGACAAAAGAGATGTAAAGAATGTTCGATTTATATAATAGAGCACTACAAAATACGCAACAGAGAAGACTACAAAATATCCTGCATACAAGTAGAGATTGCGATAGTCTAATTGCAGAATGAAATGAACAACAAGAAATGGCAGAATCAAAAGCACTGATTTCACAATTTCAGTTGCAAGCATTCGAACATCAAGCGAAAGATTGTCTCTCATCAACTTTAGGTACCATACAATAAACAGCAAACTAACAATTAGCGTAGCAATAGGAATTGCGTAAATCTGGGTGGGTTTAATAATTGCCAACAGTATCGCAATATAAACAATGGCGCAAAGTATGTCCAATTTTGCGGACTTATTGATCATTCCACCTGTGTAAAGGATATTGTTGCAATATGCACGGAACTGGAATAATATCTTCGCCAATACAATAACTACCAATAACCATGTACCACCGTATTTATCGAGTCCCACCCAATAATTAATAACAGGTTCTGTAAAGCATATTGAGTACAGCCCCACAAGAGCCAGAGTGATAGCAAAGAACTGGGTTGTGTTGCGGAATACGTTATTTATCTTTTGCTTGTCGCCCGATGAGAGAGTAAGCGAGAACAAGGCAAAGAAAGAGCCATTGGTCTGAGAAACAAAACCACACGCCACATAGCATACCTTGGCTGTAAGATCATATACGACAGCCCCAGCCGGATTCATAAAGTGAGCAATAATGAAGCTTTGGGAGTTACCCATCAATACACCTGACAACTTTGAGAAAAACGGATACACGCAATCTTTTGCAAGTTGTCTACTTTCGGACATAGAATATATGGGAGCGGATATTCCACCACGCCTTCTCTTCCGCAGTATCCATGAGCCTTGGAATACGAGGTTCAATGTGGCTCTAACCAAATAACTCAAAGCTATAGAAATAACACCCAAACCGGATAACAAGAATCCGACTAGCGAACCAACAGCCATCAAACCAGTACAGGTGTTGATCATGCCTACAGATTTGGTGTCCTGCCAAACCTGGGGAAAAGCACCAAACAAAGATACACAAATAGCCACTGAGGATGCCACCAAAGCAATAATGTAAGCAAAGCGAATATCAGAAGCAACTGATTGATCAACATTAATCCAATCCGTAACAAAAGGTGCAATCGAAAGCCCCAAAAGAGTAATGGCGACAGCCAGCATTACAGCGGTAGCTATATTCGCTCCTGCTAACTTTCTGTATTTTTCATCATCTCCATCTCCAATTGCAGCTGCCATTTTCTGTGTGATCACACTTGAAAATCCACTCTCTAAAAGGCCTAACATAGCAACCATATTACCCGTTGCCAGCCATGCTCCGTATGTAGATACCGACATATAATGGAAATATATCGGTACCATTACAATACCATTAATGATTACAATAATGGCATTGATGGAGTTGAATAAATAATTATAGATAGATGCTTTGTATGTACTCATATTATTTCCACAATAAAGAACCTAAGCCCAAGTGGCCTGTAGCTAAAATCAAGATGTTTAAACCAACAAGTATTAAAAGTGAAATTCTGAAATACCTCCTATAGAGAGTTCCAATTTGTTCAAAGTACCATGGTAGTGTGAAAATCAAGCCCTCAGCAATATAAGATATATGCATTTGAGATGTAACAAATCCAGACATCATCAAACAAAATCCGAATAGGGTAAGCAAATCTAAACTCTTAAATGAAAATTGCTTAAAAAGTAAAACAATCGAAATCAAATATCCAAACTGGAAAGTTCCTAAAATATATTGTGGTAATTCGTATGAAAAAGCCGGATTAATTTTATATGTTAGAAAACCACTCCAGGGAAATGGACCGATTAGACCAAATACGATTTTTATAGGAAGCATTATAAATGACGAGGAATTGATATAGGCATCATGATACGAATCTTCAGTTGTAGAGTTATAAAAAGAACTAAATGCGAACATAATAGCAATAGATGTCACTATACCCAAAATCTTTTTTCCTGACGATTTCGACTCGTTGAGCAGGGCAATTGCAAAGCTACCAATTAATAAAGCTGGGTATAAAGTTCTTTGTAGATAACATAGAATACATGCAGAAACAAGAGAAACTCCAAGAGAAATAAAATTTTTAGAAAGTTTAACACATACAAGACCAACAGAACATAACGCTATACCAGCAGCATCTCTCCAAATGGTATCACCCAAAATGAACAATGGAAAATATAAAAGCCAATTCCATAAAATTCTCCCAGAACCTTCATCATAGCTATACGTATTAAGATACGTTAAATAGACGTTCAATGCAATCATAATGCTACAAAAAATATTAAATGGAGCAAAGTTTAACCATAACACTTTAAGATATATAAAGGGTATCGATATAAGACTCCATAGTTCCACATGAGGAAGTTGCCAAGAATCTGAAGTTATTATACTAAAGATACCGTTAGTTTTCTTCCAATCAACCAAACGTTGAACGCCATCAATAGCCGTTAAATATTCATGATAGAAATTAGAAGAACCTGCGCCAGTACCAGCAAAATAGTTTGAATCCACAAAATACAGATAGTGAATGGTGCTTAATGATAAAAGTACCAAATAGGCAACGGCCACTGGCTTGATAAACGAATTACCCAAAATCAGTTTCGCGGAAATTATTGATATAATAAAGAAACAAACAGAAGAAGCTATGAAAGACGACACAGTATCCAATGCCATAGTAGCGAAAAGCATCGGTAATAGCAACGTCATAATAGCAACAACACCTATACTTTTAAAATATGTTTTAACGTTATTGATATAATTCATAAAAAACCTTCTAGTACCTCTCAATTACATCAACAATCTTAATACTTGCCTCAAAGCCGATGGCCTCGCGAAGCTTCTTGCCATCGAGGGCGAGATACTTCATGCCTACATCGGCACGCTGGGCGCTACCAAAGCAGCCTTCGGGTACTTCCTTTCCCATAGCATGATGGATCTCAGTAACAATCTCCTTGACAGTTAGGGTCTCCCTTCCCTGGATGTTGTACACACCCGAAGGGAGGTTCTTCTCTACTGCCAATGCGAGCATACGAGGAACCTCATTCACATGAATATACTGACGAGTCTGATCGCCTGCTGTGAAATGGAGTTCTTCACCATTGCGGATAGCGTTGATGACGTAAGGAATGAGGCGCTTTGGGTTCTCGCCAGCTCCATAGATAGTAGGGATGTAAAAGTGCCAGTGGGTGAAGTCGTGCTTGTAAGAAGATACGAAAGCACTCAACATGCGCTTGCTGACGGTATAGTCGTTGGGCGCAGGACAGAGAGAGGTAAGAACGTCCTCTTCGGTGAAGAAGCGTTCCTCCTTGGTTTCGCCCATTTCGAACACACTACCGAAGGTTACGAAATGACCCTGATGGTTGAGTTCCTTCAACTTGTTGCAGATAGTGACAGGAACAGTAACGTTGAGGTTGTAGATGAGGTTGAAACCCTCCTTCAGGTTTGCCTGAATACCTGCACCAATGGCATAGATGATGAGGTCAGAATCCACAAGACCAGAACAATCGAGCTCTGCATCCATGAGGTTCACCTTATAGAAATTGTCGTACTTGTGCCCAACAGGTTCATCAAGTCCGTACATATCAAGTGTCCAACCTGCTTCGTTGGCAGATTTTGCAATGGCTGTCGAGAGGAAGCCATTGGTTCCGAGAATACTTACTTTCATTATGCAAGGAATTTATTAATCTCCTCCACACAGAGGTCATATACATTTTCTGTTTTATATCGCTTATACCAATCGGAGGTGAGGACAGCTGTCTCCTTGGCATTGAGACGAGGAGTCCATCCGAGGCGGGTCTTTGCCTTGTTGATATTGAGCATCAGGAGGTTTGCCTCATGGAGGGCGTTAGGACCGCTTACATCCTTGAGCTCGCCAAAGCCGAAGTTGTTGATGATAGCAGTTGCCACCTCCCAAACGGTAAGTACACTCTCTGACTCAGGACCGAAGTTCCAGCCCTCGCAATATTCGGTCGGTGCATCCCACATCTTCTGAGCAAGCAGCATATAACCGGAAAGTGGTTCGAGAACATGCTCCCAAGGACGTACTGCCTTTGGTGAACGAATGTCAATAACCTTGGTAGTCTCAAGAGCACGAATACAGTCAGGAATGATGCGATCTTTTGCCCAATCGCCACCACCAATTACGTTACCTGCACGTACGGATGCGAGCGAAACGGTATGCTTCTTGCCATAGTCAGCAGGATTGAAGAAGGAACGTCTCCATGACTGGATAGCCACCTCACAAGCACCCTTAGATGAAGAGTATGGGTCGTAACCTCCGAATGGATCGGTCTCGACATAACCTTCGAGCTGCTCGCAGTTATCGTAACACTTGTCGGTAGTAATCATCACGCCCACCTTCACGCTCTTGGTAGCGCGAATGGCCTCCATGATGTTGATAGTGCCCATGACGTTTGTTTCATAAGTCTCAACAGGAATTTCGTAAGAGAGGCGAACGAGGGGTTGAGCTGCTAAGTGGAAGACAATCTCCGGCTGGTACTGAGCGAAGATTTCCTTCATCTTCTGACCATCGCGAATATCGGCACGAATATCTGCCTTGATCTTGTTGCCAATGCCAGAGAGCACAAAGTTGTCGCGCTCAGAGAAAGGGTCAAGACCTATACCTACTACTTCGGCTCCGAGTCCGTGGAGCCAGATACTGAGCCAAGAACCTTTGAAGCCAGTGTGACCGGTAACGAAGACTTTCTTACCTTTGAAAAAGCCGTTGTATATATCAATCATATTATTTCGTTTTATAGTTTATTCGATTGTGTAAGTGATGGTATCTGCAGGATCGTATAATTTATCTGTGTAAGCCAATAGGATGAAATCCTTGTCGCTATTGTTAACCACCACATGAGCAACGCCATTGGGGATGAATACGGTTTGAGCCTTCTCGAATAGCATTTCGATGTCTAGTCTTTCATGGGTCTCCATATCCTCTAACTTGAGGATGGCAGAGCCCTTGATGATGGTGAACCACTCAACAGCTTCTGGATGGTAGTGACCACCCTTAGCCTGCCCGGGTTTTCCCATGGTCAGATACACCTCACCGGTATGAGAAGGTATACCCTCCTCGGTACCAGTGATAGCCTTGAAGAACCAACCACGATCATCGACAATGAGTCTACGATTGATGATATGTACTTTGTCTATCTGAGCCATAGTGATTAGATGTTACCAGTGAGTTTACGTGCTTCCATATCAGGAACCTGACGATCCCAACGCTTCCAAGGAGCCTTATCTTCAGCAAGCAGTTTCTCGAGCATGTTCTTCTCGCGGATGTTGTCCATACATTGCCAGAAGCCCTCGTGAATGAATGACATCAGTTCACCATTCTTTGCAAGTTCAACGAGTGCTGTCTTCTCGAACACACATGCATCTCCACCAGGGAGCATGTCGAACACCTCTGGTTGGAGCACCATGTAACCAGCATTGATAGGAGCGCCATCGGCATTGTTCTTCTCGCGGAAAGCCGTTACTGCACCACCACTGATATCAAGCACACCCTTGTCCTGCGCCATCTTGACGGCTGTAAGAGTGGCGATCTTACCATGAGATTTGTGATACTCTACGAGCTTGTCGATTTCTACATCACAAACTCCATCACCATAAGTGAGGAGGAAAGGCTCGTTGCCAACGTACTGCTGAATGCGCTTGATACGACCACCAGTCATCGTGTTGTAACCGGTATCAACCACAGTTACCTTCCAAGACTCCATGTTGGTCTGGTGGACAGTCATCTCGTTACGACCATTGCGGTAATCGAAAGTAACATCGGAGTTGTAAAGGAAGTAGTTGGCAAACCACTCCTTGATGTGCTCCTGCTTATAACCAGCGCAGATGATAAACTCAGTATGACCGTAGTAAGCATACTCTTTCATGATGTGCCAAAGGATAGGCATACCACCAATCTCGATCATTGGCTTTGGTTTAAACTGAGATTCCTCAGAAATGCGGGAGCCGAAGCCTCCGGCGAGAAGAACGACTTTCATATTAATTACATTTAAAATTATCGGATATAAAAGACGCACATCACTATAAATTGGGTCATATTTCGTGCGAAGTAATATCGAACCCATAGATCCACACGCCTTAAATGTTAACTTGCTAACTGACTTTGTTTTTGAACTAGTAGGAAATATCGAACTTTTGTTCCACCTGTGTGCTGATTAACCTTATTAAAATTCAAATGAAAATCGCTACTGAAATGAGAAAGGTGATTGTTTGGAGATTCTGCTTCACTCAGAAATCAAGAAAAAATCTTTTTAATGATCTGGATGAAAGGATCGCCTTTACTTAGAAGCTTATTTTGAAATGATTAGAAAAATCGATTAAGGACAATTTGTATAAATGCTATCTCCACCACTGTTTCTGTTGTTTCAGTCAGAAACTCGTAATCAATGGTATGTCTCCTATAGTTTTCAAACCAAGAGGACGTTCTTTCCACAATCTATCCTTTGAATGACATTGAATTTCTTTGGGGACTGAGAACAACTTCAAATTCCCTACCGAACCTGTCTTTCACCCACATTGCTAAATCGCCTTGACATCTTCCATTAGTAAGAATTACAATTAGCCGACTAATTAACAGATAAATATCTATTGTTTAATCATGTCAAAACAGCTTCTTAGCCAAGTTAGGAATACCAGCTAATTCGTTCTGGATGTACTCAAGATTTGCAATCTTAACCTTGGTCTCTTCAAGATTCAGGCGGCGGGTGTTATCTGAATTAAATTCAGTTAACTCACAGCGTTTCTCATCACCTTCTGTGAAATACTTATCGTAATTTAAACTGCGGTTATCAGCTGGCACGCGATAGAAGTCACCCATATCCTCTGCCTTGGCGCACTCCTCATTGGTGAGGAGAGTTTCGTACATCTTCTCTCCATGACGGATGCCGATGACCTTGATATCTTCTTTCTTGCCGCCAAAAAGCTCACATACGGCTTCGGCCTGGGTCTGGATGGTGCAGGCTGGTGCTTTCTGAACAAGGATATCACCATTTTGACCATGTTCGAAGGCGAAGAGAACAAGATCTACGGCCTCTTCGAGTGACATAATGAAGCGGGTCATCTTGGACTCGGTGAGGGTTATTGGGTTGCCGTTGCGAATTTGGTCTATCCAGAGAGGAATAACAGAACCGCGAGAGCACATCACATTACCATAGCGTGTGCAGCAGATTTTTGTTTCACCTGAGTAGCGTGACTTTGCGACTGCAATCTTCTCCTCAATAGCCTTAGTGATACCCATGGCGTTAATAGGATATGCAGCCTTGTCGGTTGAGAGGCAGATGACGGCCTTCACGCCTGCTTCGATAGCTGCGGTGAGGACATTATCTGTACCGATGACGTTGGTCTTGACGGCTTCCATTGGGAAGAACTCACAAGAAGGAACCTGCTTGAGGGCGGCTGCATGGAAGATGTAGTCTACACCAGGCATTGCGTCCTTACAAGACTGAAGGTTGCGAACATCGCCGATGAAAAACTTAATCTTGCCTGCGTACTCAGGATATTTAGCCTGATACTCATGACGCATATCGTCCTGCTTCTTCTCATCGCGTGAAAAGATGCGAATCTCCTTGATGTCGGTCTGGAGGAAACGATTCAAAACAGCATTACCAAATGAACCTGTGCCTCCAGTAATCATAAGGGTTTTACCTGCAAAAATTGACATAATTGTATGATGTTATTATTTGTTATTCTTTTACTACCTTATCAAAAAATGTATCTGGTCTCTCTGGATTGAAAATCTCGTTGCAATACATGACAGTAACAAGGTTTTGCGTATCAGAGAGGTTGATGATGTTGTGGGTATAACCAGGAAGCATGATGACACTCTGGATTTTGTCACCTGACACTTCATATTCGAGAATCTCTCCATTTGGATCATTCTCATTACGAAGCTGAATAAGTCCATGACCACTAACTACGATAAACTGCTCCCATTTGGTATGATGCCAATGTTCTCCCTTGGTAATTCCTGGTTTGGAGATATTGATGCTGACCTGACCGCAATTTAAGGTATGAACAAGTTCCGTGAAACTACCTCTGTTATCAACGTTCATCTTCAAATCGAAGATTGCCTTTTCCTTTGGGAGATAACTGAGGAAAGTGCTATAGAGTCGTTTTGCGAATGAGTGGGCAGGTATCTCAGGAATCATCAGAGTTTTAGGCATCTCTGCAAACTTGTGAAGAAGGTCGACAATCTCTCCGAGCTTGACATGATGAGTGATTGGTACGGCACAATAGCGACCTTCCCGAGTGAAGACTGCTTTAACTCCATCAAACTCGCAATGATGCTCTTCTCCCTTCAAAGTACAGATCATTTCCTCTACCAAGTCATCAATGTAGAGGAGCTCCATATCTACGTTAGGATCATTTACTATGATTGGTAGATCATTAGCTATGTTATTACAGAACGTGGCTATAGCACTATTGTAGTTTGGTCGACACCACTTGCCATAAAGATTAGGGAAACGATAAACCAATACTTTTGCTCCAGTCTCTTCGCCATACTGGAACATGAGTTCCTCTCCAGCCTTCTTGCTCTTACCATACTCGCTGGTGCCGAAACGGCCTGCGAGGGTGGCTTGGATAGAGCTACTAATCATCACTGGACAGCTGTTCTTATGCTTCTTGAGGGTGTTCAAGAGGACGGTAGCAAAGCCGAAATTACCTTCCATAAACTCCTTTGGGTCTTGTGGACGGTTGACACCAGCAAGATTGAAGACAAAATCACAATCTTTACACCATGCGTCAAGTTGCTCAAAAGTAGAGTCGATGTCGTACTCATAAACCTCACCAATGACAAGGTCTTCATAACACTTTGTCTTACCAGTCTTGATATTATTGAGTTGTGCACAAAGATTTTTGCCCACAAAACCCTTAGCTCCTGTTACTAATACTTTCATAAATCTGAGATTTAGAATTTACGCCAAACCATTTTGTTGACTACACCTACGTATGACTGAATAATCTTAACCACCTTGGTACTGACGTTCTCATCAGTATAGTTTGGTACTGGAGTTCCATAATCACCGTTCTTGACAAGTTCAACTGCAATATCAATTGACTGGAGAAGGCCATTGGTATCAATTCCAGAAAGGATGAAACCAGCCTTGTCGAGCGATTCTGGTCTTTCGGTAGAAGTACGAATGCAAACAGCAGGGAATGGATAACCTACGCTGGTAAAGAAACTACTCTCTTCTGGAAGTGTACCGGAGTCAGATACCACGGCATAAGCCTTCATCTGGAGACAGTTGTAGTCGTGGAAACCGAGAGGCTGCTGTACCTGTACGCGAGGATCGAGTTGGAAGCTAGAAGCTACGAGACGGTTACGTGAACGAGGGTGGCAGCTGTAGAGGATAGGCATGTCGTATTTCTCAGCCATAGCATTGATAGCATTGAAGAGAGAGAGGAAATTCTTATCGGTATCGATATTCTCTTCTCTATGAGCTGAAAGAAGGATGTACTTTCCCTTCTTCAGTCCAAGGCGCTGATGAACATCTGAAGCTTCAATCTCTGCTAAATTCTGATGAAGAACCTCTGCCATTGGCGAACCTGTGACATAAGTGCGCTCGCGTGGAAGTCCGCACTCCGCAAGGTAGCGACGTGCGTGTTCCGAATATGCAAGGTTGACATCTGAGATAATGTCTACTATGCGACGGTTGGTCTCTTCTGGGAGGCATTCGTCTTTACAACGATTACCTGCCTCCATATGGAAAATAGGAATATGAAGTCGCTTTGCTCCGATGACGCTCAAACAACTGTTTGTATCACCCAAAACGAGAACTGCATCAGGCCTAGTAGCTACCATAAGCTTATAGCTGGCATTAATAATATTTCCACAAGTTGCTCCGAGATCATCGCCTACGGCATTCATATAAACTTCAGGATCTTTGAGTTTTAGGTCCTTGAAGAACACGCCATTGAGGTTATAATCATAGTTCTGACCAGTGTGAGCAAGGATAACGTCAAAATACCGACGTGCCTTGTTAATGACGGCAGCAAGACGGATAATCTCTGGACGTGTACCGACAATAATCAGCAGTTTTAGTTTGCCATTATTCTGGAAACTGACGTTTGAATAGTCTATTCTGAGTTCCATAAACGTATGTTATATATTCTATTTCTGTTATTTCAATCGGGCAACCGATTCGATGATTTATATCGATCTAGTTGCCCGCATTTCATTCTTAATCATTAGTACTATAGCATTTTGCATACCACTCTGCGAACGCTCTCAAACCATCTCGAAGTGGTGTTGACGGTCTGAAATCAAAATCTTGCTCAAGAGGTATGGTATCGGCGAATGTAACAGGAACATCGCCTAGTTGCATCGGAACGAGTTCCTTATGAGCCTCAAAATCATAATCGGCAGGGAGAACTTTAGCGGTAATTAGTTCCTCTTGAAGGATAGTCACAAAATCGAGCAGATTCTCTGGCGAGTTATTGCCAATGTTATATACTTTATATGGAGGAATTGGCAATCCATCCTCACCATTCTGCTTTTCTGGTGCGTGTTGCATAATGCGTACTACCCCCTCAACAATGTCATCAATGTAGGTAAAATCACGCTTACAATTACCGTAGTTAAAGATCTGAATAGTCTTACCTTCACGAAGTTTATTGGTGAACCCGAAATACGCCATATCCGGACGACCTGCAGGACCATAAACCGTAAAGAAACGCAAGCCTGTGGATGGAATATTGTAGAGTTTTGAGTATGCGTGAGCCATTAACTCATTACTCTTCTTTGTTGCTGCATAAAGGCTAACCGGGTTGTCAACCTTGTCATCAGTTGAATACGGAATTTTCTTGTTACTGCCATAGACTGATGATGAAGAAGCATAAACCAAATGCTCCACCTCATGATGACGGCAGGCTTCAAGGATATTATAGAAACCGATAATATTACTTTGGATATAGGCATCGGGATTGGTGATACTGTAACGGACACCCGCCTGGGCGGCAAGATTTACGACAACAGAGATTTTGTTTTCAGAGAAAATTTTCTTTACCACATCCTTGTCGGCAATCGAGGCACGGACAAAAGTCCAGTCACGGTTTAACAACTCGATCTCCTTGAGACGTTCGTACTTGATATTGACATCGTAATAATCGGTGATGGAATCAATACCGATTAGCTTGATATTTCGGAAATCATAGAAAAGACGCCTGACAAGATTACTCCCTATAAAACCGGCAGCACCTGTTACGAGCACTGTCTTTCCATCCAGCTCTACATTATATGGCAACATGGTCAGTCCCTTCTAAAAATATCACGTGTATAAACCTTGTCTGCCACATCTTCCAAATTGTTGTCAAAACGGTTGGCTATGATAGCCTTGCTCTGCGCCTTGAATCCGGCAAGATCGTTAACGACCCTGCTGCCAAAAAATGTAGTCCCATCCTCAAGCGTGGGTTCATAGATGATCACTTCCGCACCCTTTGCCTTGATACGTTTCATTATACCTTGAATGGCAGACTGGCGGAAATTGTCAGAGTTCGATTTCATGGTCAGACGGTATACACCGATGACACAGGCATGCTCTTTGGATACATCCCATTGTCCGTTCCCTGTATAATAGCCCGCCATACGGAGTACAGCGTCGGCTATATAGTCCTTACGGGTCTTGTTTGACTCCACGATAGCGGACATCATATTCTGGGGAACATCCTGATAGTTGGCAAGGAGTTGCTTGGTATCTTTCGGCAGGCAGTAACCGCCATAACCAAATGAGGGATTGTTATAATGTGTCCCGATACGAGGGTCAAGACCTACGCCCTCAATGATGGCTTTACTGTCCAATCCTTTCATTTCAGCGTATGTGTCAAGTTCATTGAAATAGCTGACACGGAGAGCCAGGTAGGTGTTGGCGAAGAGCTTGACTGCTTCAGCCTCTTTCATGCCCATGAAGAGTGTATCAATATTTTCTTTGATAGCCCCTTCCTGCAAAAGGGCGGCAAATATTTTAGCTGCTTCCTCCAACATAGTGACATCCGTAACGGAACAGATCGCCTCATTTTCTTCCGCAAACTCCGGACGATCGATGATCTTCGGATAACCTACGATGATACGGCTCGGATAAAGGTTGTCATAAAGAGCCTTGCTTTCACGAAGGAACTCCGGTGAGAACAGCAGGTTGAACTTCTTTACTCCTTTTTGGGCGTACTTTACATAAAGGTTACGGGTATAACCCACAGGAATCGTTGACTTGATGACCATTACGGCATCCGGATTCACCTCAAGCACAAGGTCGATAACCTCCTCCACGCGGCTCGTATCGAAGTAATTCTTCACAGGGTCATAGTTTGTAGGAGCGGCTATTACCACAAAGTCGGCATCAGCGTAGGCTGACCTCCCATCCAAAGTGGCAACAAGGTCAAGTGGCTTTTCAGCCAGATACTTCTCGATATAATCATCCTGAATAGGGGAAATCTTATTATTCAGTTTTGCCACCTTTTCAGAGACTACGTCCACGGCTGTTACATGATGATATTGAGATAGCAATGTCGCTATGCTCAATCCTACATAGCCTGTACCAGCTACCGCAACCTTAATGTCTTTGAAATCACGCATATTTTTTGATTTAGTTTTCCAATATTACAGATTTAACATCTAGTATAAAACCTGCTATTCTTTGTTTCCATGTTTTTCTCCATATCCATAGCCATAACCGTAACGCTTGCCATAGCCATAATACTTGCCATATTTACCGTAGCCATAATAATAGCCGTACTTCTTTTTCTGAAGATCCAAGCCGTTAATGGCAATACAGAGGTTAGGCAATTTGTTGTTTTCAGAAAGCTCATTAATCAAAGTAAACTCTGCCTTACGGGTATAATCGGCACGGCATACGTATACCGACAAATCAGCAGTACGCCCTATCAGCAAGGTATCAGTTACCATACCCACGGGGGCAGTATCCAGAATCACATAGTCAAAATTAGCCTTCAACGTTTCGATAGCTTTTTCCAAGCCGTCACGGGCCAATAATTCCGTTGGATTGGGAGGAACTGATCCGCCCGGAAGAATAAACAGATTCTTGTTTATACTGGAAGGCTGTACCAAATCCATCAGATTTTTTGTCGGATTGGTCAGAAACTGGGTAATACCATGTTCCTTTTGGGAAATATTAAAAACCTTATTCAAGCCAGGCTTGCGAATGTCAAGACCAACTATCACAACTTTTTTACCTAATAAAGAAAGACTGATGGCCAAATTGGATGATACGAAAGACTTACCTTCACCACTGATGGTAGATGTCACCAGAATCACATTCTTGCCATTTTCAAGCATAAACTGAAGATTGGTACGTACATTACGGAATGTCTCACTCATCAGGTTATTATGATTCTCAAATACAGCTATAGAACCGGACTTTTCATCCGCCAACGGGATATCGCCAATAACAGGAAGAGAAGTTAGTTTTTCAACATCAGCACGGCCCTCAATCTTGAATTTGGTCAATCCAATCAGATAAATAATACCTACCGGAAATCCTACTCCTAACACCAAGGCGGCAAGATAGACCATCATCCTCTTAGGAGAAACCG
>ERZ779820.112-NODE-112-length-53630-cov-18.701111_pt1 | contig 53630 bp, 75 predicted proteins | sample MGYA00511563_ERZ779820 | MGnify/ENA primary metagenome ERZ779820 (study PRJEB29588, sample SAMEA1964852) | human gut metagenome | biome: human gut; feature: human-associated habitat; material: faeces | place: Denmark | collected 2008/2010 ...
CGTTACGGTTCCATTGTAGTTAGTAATTACAGACGGAGTTTTATATTCCTGTACATTGCCGCGCGTCCCAAAAATGGTCACGCCGTCGCGAATATTTTCGGATACAAGGTTAGGGTCTCCCATGATTGTCTGCGCCCCGGATAACCACTGGTTAGCTCCAATTACCTGATTGCTGCGCCCTGGCGTATATGTAGCTGCTCCTTTGGTAGTAAGAGCCTGATCTACATAACCGGATCCATTATGATATCCTGCCGGGATCATAATTTTTCCATTAATCCCTAAACGGGAGTTCCAGGCTCCCTTATTAGCCATACCTCCCGTATGCTTTTCAAACAGCTTCGTCTGAGGATTCCATTTAAGAAACGTCTGGCCAGACAGGGCCTGTGAGTCAGCCAACGTGGTATCTGTATCCAGAGTTCCCTCCAAAGCCTCATCATTGGAATCTGCCGTCACTGCCGTCAAACCTTTCGGCACAGCAGCTCTCATTAAAGTGCAGTCATCACTGGAGGCTCCGCCTCCTCCGCCCCCTGGCATCCAAATCTTTCCCATAAGCTTACACTCCTCTCAACCCTACTGTACAGTCTGTCGCTGGTTTCTTGTCAACCTTGAATGTAGCTGTTCCAGCCCCAATGCTTCCGCTGCCTCCTGCGATAATGCCAAACGCTTTCTTATATGCCTTTCTGGTTTCTGTACCTGCATCGTCAGGCAGCGCACTGTACAGTACCGGCTCCGCGCCTTCCTCAGCGCCTGGTACAGATACTGTCTGTATATACAAACCGTTTTCCTCCTGCCAGCCGGCTGCCGTAAGCAGCACTTCCGTCACGTTCCTTTCCCGCTCTATCATAGCTTTGTTATATATGGTATTGTTAAATACCTTTTCCATATCCCGGCCCATTTCATCGCCGTCGGCGTTTGTCTCCCGGCTCCACTTTGTAATCTCCACCTGGAAAACCGGCGGATCCTGAATTTCAAAATTTCCCATGCTGTACCTCCGCTAAAAGATTTCATCCATATCGTACTCCTGGGGGATATCCTCATCTTTCCCTTTCCTCGTAAAGGTACGATAGGCAATCAGATCACCGTCAGCGTCCAGAAGTCCCATCTCTGAAATTTCTTTTCCTGTCAATTCCCCTTTTTCCAAAGTGGCTTTATACCTGCAGGTGGTCTTCTCTTCATTCACATAACTGTAACCCTCTATCTCTTTTTCCAGGAGTTTATTATAAAGTCCTACCTCCGTGCCGGTAGTCTCCTTAGGAACCCCCTGATCATCCACGCCGCCGTTTCCCCATACCATCTTAGCGATTTTGGGAAGGCTGCTGTCTCCTGCATGAGCCATACAAAGTTTTTTTCTGCCTGTTACTGTAATTACGCCTTTATTGCTTGCCATATTTTTATCCTTTCCCGGCCTTAACCGTTTACAAATTATACCGACCGCCGTCCAGCTTCCGGCTGCCATTCAGCTTCCAGGAGCCGTTCAGCAGGTTCTTTTTATACATAAAAGCTTCTGCCTGCAGTACAGAAGCCTCTGCCCCTGACTGACAGGTCAGCCTCTGTTCCATTCTCACATTCTCTGCCGCTTCCGTGCATATGTTCAGCGCAGCTTCTGCTTTCACATTCTCCATTGCTGTCATTTGATATCTGCAGGACAACTCCGCCTGAACCGGAACTGTAACTGGCACTATAACGCTCATAGCCACCGGATAAAAATCCAGCGTCTCGTTACTGTCGTATCCGTTTAATTTTCGGCTGCCGTCCAGCTTCCACCGTCCGTCTAATTTCAAAACAGCCAGGTTAAACCTGGGGTAAAACTCGGAAGAGAACCGGATCTGGTTCTCATATTCGATAGGTACAAGAACCTGTATACCGATATGAAACGCCAACTCTTCCAGCCAGCTCCGCACATTTTTATAAGCCCGAATCCGTTGTGCAATTTTGTCTCCTGCACCTGTCTCTATCTCGTCATCCAGATCCAGATCAATCATTGCTTTAAAAAAATACGGATTGCCTCCATAATGATACCATTCTTCTAAGCGGCCTCCCTGATATAAAGCTCCCAGATATTCCGTGAGAACAGAACCAGTTCCGCCTCGTAGATACCAGGCAAGCGTCTGTTCTACCATTTTTTCCCGCCGCTCCCTTCGATCCTCCGGATCGTAATACTGCGTTCGGAGTTCGATAGCCAGTAAATTTAATACCTCGTCTGGAAGCTCTGGAATGGCTGCGTATACAGACGCCGCCCGGCTGTATGTTTGAAGCTTCTGCAGGCCCTTCTTTACAGCTGCACTAAGCGCCTCTGTCTGTACCTGTTCTAAATGCTCTGGAAGAACTGATAATAAGTCAGCCTCGCTGAAATTAATCATCCTGAAGCCCTCCATAAACCAGATTGATCCGTTCCGCTTTCGCTACCTTTGCACCTGTGATTTCCGTAAAAGCCGGGCTTCGAATTTCCACCCATTTGACGCCTGCCTGCATCAGCTCATACATCAGCCTGGAGGGGTTGATGTCTCTTGCTATGGCAGACTGCTGCCAAGCCGTGTAAGACTGACATGCGCTTTCTGCTTTCTTTTTTATTTCCTCTGCCATATCCCGGTCTGAAGATTTGATATAATAGGTAGCGTCAATCTGATATTTTATTTCTTCCGGAGCCTTTACCTTGACCAAATCAGTCAGCGGCCTTCGGTTATCATCAGATAGATACTGCTCTAATTCCTTCCGAAAGCCTTCATCCGGCAGCTTCCCGTCCTGCATCATCACATAAATATCGACTTCTCCCGGATTTTCTGAGTAAATTTTGCAGTCTAAAATTTCGCTGCTTTTTGTCATTACCCAGTAGCGGTAGGCGTCTCCCGGCCCAGCCGTTGAATACGAAGAGGGGGACAGATAGATTCGTTCTGCCAATGATTCATCCTTTTCCCTGTCTTCTCCCCCTGCCGTTGTCGTTGTATTCGTTACTGTGCCGATGTAGTTGATTGGATCTACCAGGACATGGAGCTCTCCAGGTAAAAAGCCGTTTCCTTCCTCTCCTGGCGTGAGGCAGGCTGCCGGGATCTCCACAGACATTTCTCCGGCCGGAATCTCTCCGTATTCCTCTGTCGAAAAGAATAACTCCCGCCCCTTTACCCGGGTTCCTTTCGGGATTCCGATGACCTGCTGCTGCGCTGCTGACAGCGTAAAACGCAGAACCGTTTTTGCCTGTTTTGCTGGATTACGCTCTACCTTCTTTAAAGCTGCCAGATTATCTAGGAACTCGCCGCTGCTGTACTTTAACAGCCCCATTTTTCCAGCTTTGTCAATATACTGCATTCCCTGATACAGAAGAACAGAACAGCTATACAAAATTAATCGGATTGGATCTGCTTCCGGAAGTTCTGCTTCCTTTCCTGTCAGCTCTCTGTAGCGTTCCTGATACGTCTTCAGCAGATCGGATAAAAAAGTCTCAAACGAAATGCCTTCAATAAACGAAATCTCTGGATACTGTTCCAGGCGTTCTTTCACTGTCGTGCTCATTCCCTCCTCCTTTCGCATTCGATCACCGCCGTCATAAGTCCTGTTTCATCTGCCTGAAACGAAGCTTTTCGGATTCGAACATCCGGAACATAGCGCTCCGCTTTTTTTAATGCCTCCTGATAAAATAAGCTTTCTGCCACTTCTGGAAGCTCATCCAGGCATTCCCAGCTGATTCCAAACTCCCTGTCCACCGGCACGGAACCGGTCCGCGTCTCCAGAAGCGTCTGCATCTGGTTCTTTAATGACTCGTCTCCTGTCTGTATTACAATTTTCATGCAGTGCCTCCCTATACATATTCCTGAAGCGTTAATTCCGCTGTCGCCCGGAGCAGTTCGCCTTTGTTGAGGATCTTGTCCCAGGCTTCAGAGCTTTTTACGAGTACCCACCGTCCAGCTCCTACCTGCCTCTGGCCAATGATCAGATACTCGGCTGTCCCTCGTTCTGTCATTTCTTCCATTTCCTCCAATAAATCTCTGGGGGATACTCCAAGGCCTGCATCCAAGAAAACCGTGAATGTAATTTTCTGCAGCTCCGATCCTCCAAAAGATACCAAAGGCTTCTGGCCGATTCGCTCCATTTGATTCCATTTTCCCGACAGCTCCCGTTTCATGTTTTGAAATATCAGAGCTTCTCTATCACTGATTTTAAAACGAAGTTTTCCAAACGTGCCTATCTTTGCCATTATAAAGAATCCACCTTCCTTTTCATTGCAAGAAGTTCCGAAACAGAGATGGCACCAGAACTGTCTTCCAGAACAAGAGAAGCTGCACGAATCCTCAGTATTCCGGCGGCCGCCTCTAAAAACGCTGCCCCTTCTTTTTGAAATTCTTTATAGTATACGTCTGCCCCACCTTTTTTCGGAGCCATGGACTGGTTCCAGAATTTTCCCATAGCAATTCCCATACTGCTGTCATTGGACAGATGGACTACCAATACCAAATCTCCGATGTTGGGCATTTGGTATTCCTTTCCAAATCCGCAGAACACTGGGAGCTCCGCTGTGCTTTTATCGCTTTTGTCTGGATAAACCACTCGGACTGTCCCGGCCGTATAATTAACGGAAGACACCTTTCCGATTCTGATTTCATTCACGCTTTCCACCTCCTACGGAATGGTCAATTCTGTTCCTGGATAAATCCAATATCCTCCATTGGAACTTTGACGTCCTCGTTTTTTTGCTTCTGCTTCAATTATTTCATGGTTCGCATCATAAATGATAGTGTACTTGGTTCCACTGCCATAATAAGCCTTTGCCAAATCCCAGAGTGTATCGCCGCGTTTTACAATGTAGTTTCTTTCCTGTCCCCCTGAAACCTCTTCAGGCGCCTCTTCTGTCCGCCCTTCTCCCTTTATCCGGTAAAGGCTCAGCCCCTGTTCGTACTCTCCGCCGGAAGAAATCCGATGCAGGACTTTTGACACAAAATAAATCCCATCTATTTTTCCAAATCCTGTCAGCTGTACGGTCTGGGAAGCGGCAAGGGCCAGCGATACATCCGGCCAGAGAGACAGTTCCGCGGTGATTTCCTTCCGATTGGCATTCCTCATGGCATTCTTTCCAATCCGCTCCGCATCTGCGATGCTTTCCGCTTTCTGATTTACGCTTAGGATTCTCCCTTCTGTCCCTACAAAAGCCTCCAGGGTTTCATTCTTCTGTGGATCTGAGTAGGATACCTTGGCCCCTGTATAGGTTCCCTGGATACTGCCTTTATAACTCCACTTTCGTGTCATTTTCGGCCATATGGCTGCCGCCGGCGCTCTTGACTCATATTCTTCATAGGACCAGATTACAAGCTGGGAAGCGTATACCTTAATCCCTAAACCATATTGATTGCACAGTCCTTTCAGGTAAACGCTGTCTGTCTTTCCGTTCTGCTCCTCCCGCTCTAGAGTAATATCCTGAGCCGTATCATAAACAAGAGACAAACCATAGCGCCCGGCAATCTCAGAGGCAATCTGGCGGATTGTCACTTTCTCCCAGGTCTGTGTCCGTTCTGTCTCTTTAAAATCTCGGTTCACCGGGGATGATACTCCTTCGATGTCTATTTTCTGTGGCGGAGCCTGAATCCGGTAAGAATCTACTACAAACTCCCCGCAGCGGATTTGCTTTCGATCTCCTTCATCATTCCAGTTTTCCAGTATGATACCTGCCTGAATCTTATCTCCGTTTTCCGGCATCCAGGCGCCGGACCACTTTTCTTCTTTGTCGTTTAATGTTAAAGAAATCGAATCTGACTCCTCTGTGGAATCCGAGAAGGAAAAGTCCGCTAAAACGCCGGAAATATCCACGTTGGCATCCACCCCGTTATACAGAATATCCGTTCTTATCCTTCGAGTTCTCATTTATTCCTCCATTCTGGCCATCCCTGCTGTGCCTCGTCCGGAAGTTCTGGAATATCAACCAATATACCAGCAGGGAAAATCACATAGTTCAGCAGGGAAAAATTGTTCATCATCAGGATGTCCAGCTTTTTTTCATCACCATATTGTTTTTTAGCAATTAAATCCCAGGTATCCCCTTGAACGGTTCTGTACTGTTTCATGTAACCAACTCCTTTTAGGGTATAAAAAGAACGCCCCTCCGAAGAAGGACGCTCACTTTATTAATTATTTCTTTTTCCTTGCTCTTTCCTTAAGTTTTCGATGTGTAAACATCTATTAATTTTTCTTTTTTTGTGTTACACTACTATCAAGGAGGTGAATCTATGGCAATTGGTGAAAGAATTAAAGCACTTCGCAAAGCACGCCATGTAACCCAGAAACAACTTGGCATTGTAACAGGACTGGCTGAAATAACGATACGACAGTACGAAGCAAACAAATATGCTCCCAGTGTAGAAAATTTGAGAAAAATCGCATCTGCACTGGATGTCAGTGTATCTGAATTTCTGGAGCCTGGTCAGATATTGCGTGAATACAATCCCTGTGACGATACCTGGAATGCTCTCGTTATGGACGAACATGGCAATGTCAGACAGCATATCGAAACCCAGGACACATCTCATACGTTTCGTCCTAATATTGATCAACAAACCCTTCTTCGCTATTTTGACTCACTAAACGAAAAAGGGAAAAAGGAAGCTTTGAAACGAATAGAAGAACTTTCCCAGCTTCCTAAATATTCTGTATCTAAAAAGCCACCCACCACCGAGTAGGTGGCTTTTTCCCCTCTCCTTTTTAAAAGCTCACCCTTCTTCTGTCGTCCTCATACCATTCCATGTACTCCTTCCATTTTTCAAATGTCATTATTAATCCGTCGCTAACGTCCTCCCGTCTAGTGTTCCCATAAATATAGACAATTGGCTGAAACGCCGGCATTCCATATCCTCCCACAGCCGTTTCTCCGCTTTCCCGCCATCCGCCGGAAATCGTTTCATAGATCCGGCTGTAGCTGTTCTTTTCGTAAGCTCCCAGGAGCTTCCCAGCCTCCTGCCAGATTGATATAGCTTTTTGACTGCCATCCAAGGGGACTACTGCCTCCGGCCCCTTTTCTGCGAATGCGGCGATATGGGGTGTGTCGAAAATGCCTCCCTCTGCGTGGCCGGGAAGATTTTTGGGAAGCAGTTTCGGGGTAGATTTTCCAAACTTCAGATCGGCTGATGCGTTCAGTTGACGAACTGCCTTTCTTTTCATATCGGCAACCTCGGACTGTCCTTTTAGGGTTGTGAATGGTTTTAGATCCAAGAAAAGCGGAACTTCTGCATCTACTCCTGTTTCTAAATTAACTTTCAAAACTGTCAGCATCTCTCGTACTGCGCTTTCCAATTCTGGATAGGTTTCTTTTATTTCTCCAGCTGTTGCCTCTGGTATCTTTGCTCCCTGTTGTCTGGCTGATTCTATCAGAAAAGACTGTTCTGGACTTCTCGCCAGGATTTCCCCTGCTTTCCTCGAAAGGCCTTCCCAATCTCCAGTTACAGCTTTTGCAGCATTTACACTATCAATTCCCCTGAATAATGCCTGTGGTATCTCCTGTCCATTTCGCTCCATCTGCTGAATTAATGTATCTAGCTGTTCTTCTGATGGAGCCAATCCCTCCAACAAAATTCCAAGAGCATTCTGTGTGTCCTTGGGTAAAGTCGTATCGTTTGTAGCCTCTACCATGGCACGCCACATGTTTTGAACATATTGTTCAGGTGTTGCATATGGATCATTCATAGCTTCTTTCAAACCTGTCTCCAAGCTTTGATTCACAGCCTGTAAAGCAGACTCAATCTCATCCCCGTAGGTTGCCGTGATCGTATCTGCCATCATTTGCTGTCCATTTAGGATAGTTTCTGCCTTACTCTGATAGTAGCTCTGCGCTGCTTCCGCCGAACGGGCGTCAAATTCCTCCTGAGAAATTCCACCCTCCATTCCCTTTTCCCCGGCAATCCTTTGGGCGTTTAAACCAGTTAAAATTTTTTGATAGGCTGAATCCGTGGCCGCAAGCGCCTCTTCCGTATAATCAGCCAGTTCCGCCTGAAAATTCTGGAACGTGTCTGCATCCATGGCAGCCCCTGCATACTTCCCCTGAATCATCTGAAGCTTAGAGGCGTTCTCTGCCTCTGTAATCATGGCGGTGACTTCCGCCATTTCTCCCAGATAGTCACTCACAATCTTCTGCTTATCCAGAGTCAGACCGTTTTCAGTAATATCTTGAAGCGCTGCGCTGATATTTTGTTTTAACGGATCCAGCTGAGCCAGAAGAGCCTGGTAAAATGCCCCGCTGTCTTCCGACAAGCCGGTTCCTGCTTCCCCCATAACCAGGTCAACCGCCAGATTCAATTCATATCCTTTTTCGGTGATATAGTCCTGGGCATTCTGCACATAAGCGTCCACTGCCGCCACATACTCCTGAGCGTCTCCTTCTTTCAGTTCGATTCCCATAGACAGCTTCCAGTCCGTCTTTTGAACTGCTTCCATGCTGTCTTTCATGGTCTGATAGTAGTCGTCTGCTCTTGCGGAAGAACGCTCCATTTCTTCAATTCCGAAGAACAAATCGTCTCCCAATACATGTTTAGCTGCTTCTCCAAGCTCCTCTATGGAAAGTGTAACATCTCCAAAATGCTCCGCAAGGTTCTTCACTGCCCGTTCTCTGGCAGCCGCTTTCACCGCACTGGTAATGCCTGCAATTCCGCCAATGGCCAAACCTGCGGCTGCTACCGGCCAGGCTTTTATCATGCCGCTCAGGCTTCCGAATAGTTTAACGGCGGAGGTTATGCCTTTGGCTGCTTTAAAGGTTAAAAGAGTCGATACCAGGCCTGTCAATCCTCCCTGTATTACCTCTGGGTGCTGTAAAAACCAGGAACCAAGCTCTAACACTGGATCTGCAAACCCCATTAAGGCGCTTCCGGCAGATTTGACCTCTCTTCGGATCGTAGGAAGGTTTTCCTCTACACTTTCAGTGAAGGAGTTTAACCACTCGGTTCCCGTCTGTACTCCTTCCCGGAACGGTTCAGAAAGTCCCTCATAAATAGCAATGCCAGCTCCTTCCGCGGAACTTTTAAGGAGCGTTACATCTCCTTTGAGATTATCCATCCGGACGCCTGCCATCTCTTCGGCCGCTCCTTTTGCGTGGTAGATAGAATCAGAAAGCTTTTCGTAGTCCTCGTCACTGGCGTTTACTAAAGCCAACATTCCGGACATGGCTTCCTGACTAGCCAGACTTGCCGCCGTACTGGCCCGTTCTGACTCAGACAGTCCTGAAAAGCCTGCACGCAGATCTCTTAAGATCTCATCCAGAGAGCGCATACTGCCGTCTGAGTTGGTGACAGAGAGTCTAATACGCTCCATGGCTGACGCTACCTCGGCGGTAGGTTTAACGATACGGCTAAATATTGCCCGAAGAGACGTACCAGCCTGCTCTCCTTTAATACCGGCATTGGCCATCAGGCCGATGGCTGTTGCTGTATCCTGGATGCTGAAGCCCAGCGCTCCAGCCACAGGAGCCACATACTTAAATGTCTGCCCCATCATAGCCACATCTGTGTTGGAACGGGCAGACGCCTGGGCCAGCACGTCAGCAAACTCTGCAGAACGGGAGGCTTCCAGATTAAACGCCGTCATAGCGTCCGTTACGATGTCGGATACCTGTCCCAGATCCTCCTCGGAGGCGGCCGCCAGATTCATGATTCCTGGAAGGCCGGCCAGCATGGAATCCACATCCCAGCCAGCCATCGCCATGTATTCCAGGCCCTGCCCCGCTTCTGTCGCGGAGAATTTTGTCTCAATTCCCATCTGCTTGGCCAGAGCTTTCAAACGTGCCATCTCTGATTCAGATGCCTGGGAAATGGCCTGAACCGTGCTCATCTGGGATTCGAAACTGGCTCCGGCTGCTGTCGAAGCCGCTAAAGCTCCGGTAATTCCAGCAGACGCAGCGGCAGCTCCTTTTGCCATAAACGAAAACGTTTTATCGGCAAACGCATCCATCTTATTGACAGATGATAAAAAGCTCTGATTCGTCCGTTTGGAGAAACGATACAGGTTATCCAGCTCCCGTTTTGTTTGTGAAAACGCCTTATCTAAAGAACTGTCTTTTTCTCCTCCGATTTGAATCTTTACTTTGTATTCTTTCTTATTTGTCGCCACTGCGCAACCTCCTTTCTTCCTTGGCGGCTTCTGAGATATCCAAAAGCGTTCGATTCAGCGTTTTAAGCGGCAGTCCGAAAAAGAATCCTAGACCTGTGTGGGTATATTTCGACGCAAAGATACAGGCTTTTCGGGCCTCTTTGATTTCCGCCGGATCCCCTACGCCTACATGAAGAAAAAACGGTAAATCCTGTTTTTAAGCTTAATCGCATCCTTAGCTTTCATTGTTCCCAGTGTCTCTAACGGCAGCCTTGTCAGTCTCTGAGCTACCAGCTCCGCGAACAGAAGGGACGTCTCCTGCATGACCGTACCGCCGCCGCCCATCAGCTCGTAGGTATTATACAGCTCGTTTAAATCATTGAGCGTCAAATCGTCCAGTCCTGTTAAATCCAGTTCTGTCACCTGGCTGCCCAGGTGTTCCAGCGGCTTTGACAATTTAATGATTTTCCAGTTATTCGCTTTTTTTGAATTCTCTTTCTCTGGAGAATCCGCCAGATTTTCCGGTCTTACAGCTTCCCTGTTCTTCTCTTCCATCATTTTTGCAGCTCCTCCTTAGCACATATTCCGGACTTCTTTGAGAATGTCTTTTCCGTTTGCAATATATACTCCATTTAATTTGTCGATCTCAAGCATTGTCGTGCCGTCGATGACGATTTTGTAATAGCTCAGGCTTAACGTTACGCTGGAATTCATCTTTCCGCCTGCTTTTACTGTTCCAGGCGAAAAGGTTTTCACAACGCCGCGCACAGCTATACTCATCTGAGAGTAGCTGACTTTTCCGGAGCCGCTGTCCATGCCCTGAATCGCTCCATTTAACATCAGATCAACTGTTTCGTTTGGATCCATCATCGCAAAGGCAGATTTGCTCAAGGTTGTATATGGAATCTTCATGTCCATCGTATCCGTTAATCCAATCACCGGAACCTCCAGATTTCCGCCTGTTCCGGAGCCCTCCAGTGTATCCGTCAGATTTGTTACCTCTGGAAGCTCGACTTCTCCAGAGATTCCAATGAGCACAGAGCCGTTGCGGTACAGATTGAATCGGTTGATTACCTGTGGCTTAAACATTACTATTCCTCCTCTCCTACGATAGCTGCCTGTAAGGTGGTCATATCAAATTCCTCAGATGCCTGGATATACTCAAGCGGAGTGTACGGAGCCAGATAAATCTTTACCTTTACATGGCCGTTTAATAAATCTTCTTCGCTGTTTTCTCTTTCATCGTACTCCATGCGAAGTCCGGCACACATTCCCTGGCTGACCAGACTGTTGCCCCAGATATTGAAGCTGTTGACAATATCATCAATCGTCCTGCGGTTCATAGGGCTGTCCAGGCGTTTCTGGTACTGTCTAATGAAATAGTTTGCCACAAAAGAAAACATCCGCCGGCATCCAATCCGGTAATCCTTCGGATCCGTGTTTCCCGGATAACAGCCTGTGTTATTTCCCCAGCTTCTCCATCCTCCATCATTGATCGCTGTAACAATTCCATCCCCGTTTAAATAGGCAGCCTGCGGCTGATCCAGAGTAATCTCTGTCCCGTCTGCCAGAACTGCCCCCTCTGCATTCAGCAGTTTGTTGGATGGGTAAATATAGGGCACATCCCCATTCGTTGCTGTGTAATAGCTGGCCATGGCCCCGTAAGCCGCTGAAAACGCCATATGCTTTCCATCCATCAAAAGTTCCGGCCAGCACACAATACTGTGCGGATCGGTATATCCTGCCTTTTCCTTAGCCACTCCGCATTCCGTGTATTTCCGATTTTTTTCCGTATCCAGGTCCAGTACGCATTCGCAGCGGAACACTCCGTTTAATTCCGTGCATTTCTCCTGCATGGCTGCGCCTACGTTTGGCATCTTGCTCCATCCAGGGGCGAGAATCAGACCAGGAGAGAAGTGATACATCGGATACACCTGCCGGATGGTTTCAAGGCCGGTTTCCTTTCCAGATTCCATGTCATAAGCTCCAATGATATCCTCTTCTGTCACCATGGAAGCATCCAGATAACGATAGGAAACCTGGATCTGCTCTAAGTCGTACCCGTCTCCTGTACTCAGCATTGTGATAACTGGATATCCCAGCTCATTGAAGCTGACAATATAGTCCTTTTCCGGAGTAAGCGCCGGACCCTGTGCCGCAGCCCCTGCTTTCGCGCTTCCTACTTTTGCAAAGTCCGCCATAGCGCCGCTTCCCTGATTGATCTGAATCGTGCTTAACAAAATGCCTTCCTGCTCCAGAACAGCCTGGTGACTCAGAATCTGGATATTTTTGGATTCCGAATCCTTACTGTGACGCTCCGGATCCAGCACATTAATAAAGACAGCTGGATATACCTGGAACAGTTTCCAGGATGCGTACATACTCTGACACAGAGTATACAGATTCCATCGTTCCGAGTATCCAAGCTTTTCCTTCGCCTCTTCCCAGGAATTTAAGAGAATCGGTTTATTAACAGCCTGTTCCGGATGTGCCGTCAAGTGAATGGGTGCTGTTCCTACGATCACCTGAACGCCGTAAGAAGTAGATAACGGCCTTACATTCGCCGTCTGCTTTTCTGTCACCTCAATCCCGTGTTTATACATGCTTCTCCTCCTTAATCTGTTCTGCTTTCTGGTAAAGCATAAAAAGCTCCGAATCCTGCTTTCTAAGCTCCATCCTTTTTTCTGCCAGTTGCGACGTCGGAACAATCAGCCCGCGAAGAAACGGGTATGCTCCCATCAGCTGAGCCATCTTGCTGGAATATCCTCCGCGCAGTACAGTGCCCTTCTGAATAATTCCATAAAAAGACGGCCCCAGATAAACGCCGGCCGTCTGCTTTTCATCTTTGCTATTCATAATTTTCCTCACATTCTAACTCTGGAAGATTCCATGTCATCTCAATTCCTCCGAAAAAATAAGGATAAGTATCTTCTTCCTGTTCAATCGCCTTCATAGTTCTTTCACAGTAAAAGGCATCTAACACCGGATGCGTCCGGAAATACCCTGTCACACAGTTTAAAAGGTTCCACATCGTCTGATGCCCACCGTCCTGAGCATACAGGCAGAACACCAGATAAACCTTCGCTTTAGCGGCATCCTCTTTCATTTCCACCTCTGTGGTTTTTACCACACAGTATGGAATTAATGTATCCTCCACAGACGAATCTCCCAGAGCTTCGCTTTCTTCCATTTCCCAATATTCCGGCAGAGACAGCTGCGGCAGCGCTCCGGGATATCCTTTCAGACTTTTTCGCTCTCCCTTCGTTCCTGTCAACAGGATATGTTCTGATAATTTTTCGACCGCTTCGATCAAACATGCTTCCAGCTGATTATTAGTCATAGAGCCTCCTATGCTTTCAGCACGCCCCTGGCTATGAGAGCCGTAATCACCTCATTGATTTTGTTTTTCAGATCCGCCGTCGTCTCGGTGGATAAAGTCGTTATCTTGGTAGCCGTTCCTGTCAGTCCTGCGCCGGCGGCACCCTGAGGCCCTGCTGGGCCACGCTCTCCTGGCTCCCCTTTTGCGCCGGCGGCGCCCTGCGGTCCTGCTGGGCCCTGATCGCCCTTTTCTCCTTTCGCACCAGCTGTACCCTGCGGTCCTGCTGGTCCTCTTTCTCCTGTTTCCCCTTTAGGGCCTGCTGGGCCCTGATCGCCTTTCGGTCCCTGAGGACCTACCTGCTCGTTTTTAATTCCCTGCTCCATTTTATTTAATTTATCAGCTGTAATAAAATCTCCTTCTGACCATACGGTCGGTTCATATGACATGTGTTTTCCTCCTTTAAATGGTTTTACTGATTAGATTCCACACTGCATCCTGAAGACTTTCTCCAATTTCTCCTTCCAGCCTGCGAAACGTCATCTCTGTTAATTTGGAAATAGATGGGCCCTGGGCTTCCCGGATGGGATGTCTGGCGCCGCTTCGCCTCTGAAAAATTCCAGTATGCGCTTTTTTCTGTTTTTCCTGTCTGACTGAGGCAATAAAGCCTTTTAACCCGCCTGTTTCAATGGGCTTCATGCCGCCGCGCTTAACGGCTGCCTTTGCTGCCACCCTTTTTCCATTCTTCTGGAACTGGTATGCGCCAGGAAGAGAAAGAACCTCGCCCGAAACCTGAATCTGTGCAAAGCCCTTCGATAACGTAGCCCGTTTTAGTTCCAAACTCTTCTCCGAAAATTTCCCTCTCCGGATGGTATACTCGCTCTTTGTATCCTGATACAAGCGCTTTTTGGCCTGTTTCGCCGTCTCATTTACCGCCTGTTTCAGCAAAGGTTCCGCTTTTTTTCCAGATTCCTGCAAGAGCTTTCGAATTTCGTCCTGATTTTCCAGATGAATTTTTAGTATCATACGCCTCTCACCGCTTCCAGACTGATGGAATAAATCCCATCCTCATTCACCGCGTCAATAATCCTGTATTTCCTGTCATCCAGCGTCAAGAGACGGCCAATGGCCGGGAGAGGACCGAACTCTTTTGACAGCACATAAAAAAGCAGCTTTCTTTTATAAATTCCATCCAGCTCATCGCCTGATGGAGTTCGCTTCTCCCGCTCGATCATCTCGTTGTCATCAACCAGGATGCAGAGAGTCCTTCCGTCAATCCTGTGGAGCGAGCCAAACTCCGCAGGATTGAGAAAAACAGAACGATTATCTCTGGCAATAATCTCCTTGAATCCCATATCAGCCTAACAATTTTACAAAGACAGTCAGCTCGTCCGCCTCTGCCGCCTCTACTGCATAGCCCACAGTTGCAGTGCCGTCTGTATCCTTGTCGATTCCCGTTGCATCGTCAAATTTGACCGGATCCCCCACGGCCAGAGCGGTTCCTGATTTTTTCTCAATTTTAAATACTCCAACCATATGAACGGATCCTACTCCTTCTGGAGGAATGTCAGTCCCCGCTACTCCAATATGAGCGCCCAGTTTTAAGACAGTTCCCGCCGGAATCACAGTTCCTGTTTCATTTAAGTAATCTAAGGATTCGCCTTTCTGCCAGTATGTTGCTGTTTTTGCCATATGCTTGACCTCCTATGCTAATCCGATTGGTGCTTCTAAAGTAATACCCGGATTCTTTACTGCTCCCCGGTAGTCCATGACTGCGATACCCCAGTCAAGGTATACATCCCAGACAAAGCCCAGCTGTCCAGGCGCTTCCATACGGCGGATATTCGGAATATCCTGTCCGTTTAAATAGTCTACCTGGATAAAGTCGGTATCGTTCTTGTCTCCCACCATAAACCATGGAATCGGGCTGCCTTCTTTGATCTGTACATTTAATGTAGCGTCTTCTACAATCTGAATCGTATCCTTGTAATGGAACAGAGGATTGACTGCTCCGGATGCGCTGATAGTCGGGCTGTTGAATAAGGTATACATAGCGAACTGATAACCCAGCGGAACCACAATCGTACCCGGACGAATGATAATCGCTTCCTCCATATCATCCTGCTTTTTCTTATGGCCTCCCAGCGCAAGAATCATAGCCTGCACTGCCTCCTGGGTAATGCCGGTTCCCTCCTTCAGAAGGTTTTTATGATCGGAAACGAACAGAGTTTTGCCATCATAAATTTTCGGATTTCCTGTCAGAATCTGGTAAACCTGGCTGTTGATTGTCATCCTGGCCGCCTTCGCCGCACGATTGGGAAGTGTCGTAATCACTCCCATGTCATCGTTGATAAATGCCTGGCGTGACATGGTAAACTGACGGCCGTAGGTTTTTAACTGTCTCTGCGGCTTCTTCTCATCAGTCGGAAGCGTATGCTTTAACTCTCCGTTCTCCGGAACCTCCAGGAACTGCCCAAATCCGCCCTGAACATAATAATTGTCCGCTTTCTTGAAGTCTGTCAGCGTACCTCTGGTAGTAAACTGTTCAAAGGTAACTGGGGCTGTTTTGTGGCCCTCCACATAAGACTTGCGGATTACATTGTCCATAATCGCCGGGAAAGCGGAAGATGGATTGTAATATGCTCTCTGAAGCAGCGCCGAATATACCTCATCTCCAGATTCCATGTAATAGTTTCTCTGAGAATCCTCCTGTGTCAGACAGTTGGCCGCGATCATCTGCAGCGTAGCGTTTCTGAAATCATTAGCTCCCGGAGCCGGATTCTCTACATGGATTCCCTGGCGGAGAAGAATTCCATCTGTCATTGCATTTCGTTTCTTGTCCCCCTCGTCTTCCGTGACTCTGGCTCCGACTGGTCCTCTGGTCCGCTGCAGATGCTCAATGACAGCCGCTCTCACCTGATCCAGAGTGCTGTCATTGGAAATATATGGCTCTGAGTCCATACCAAATCTCTGGCATAAATTTGTAATATCCCGAACCCTCTGGCGTTCTGCCATGGCCGCAGCCCGTGCCTCATCACCACCCGATACAGCTTCTCCAGATGCTGGAGGATTTCCCGATGGAGGATTGGCTCCTCTCTGGCCTTCCTCTCCTGAGGCAGCCATGCTGTCAATCTGCTCCTGAAGAGAATCAAACTCTCGCTGCTCTTCCGCCGTCAGACTGCGTCCCTGCTGCCTTGCAGCCTCTGTCAGTTCTCTCTGGCGGGCAATCATTTCCTGTAAATTCATTTGTGTCCTCCTTCTTTGATTAAGATATAGGCTAAAAAGGATGCCTACTTAAAAACCTTGGCATCCTTCAGCTTCTTGATTAAATTATTAAATTCCTCCTTCGTGGGAGTTTCTCCTGCTGCATCAGCTGGAGCTGATACTTGTACAAACGGCACATTTTTCGGAGCCTGGTAATGCTCTGCAATAAATGTGCAGATTTCCTCTAACGGGCCGGATGGAATTGTTTCAACTGCCTGACCTGTCAGCGCTGCGGCGGCTTCTCTCATAGCCTGTTCTAAATTTTCCATGTGTTTCACCTGTCTTTCTCTTTAAAATTCTTCTACTAACTTCTTTATCGAAATATCGAGGTCACAAATTGAGACCCCCTTCACCTCAACAGAGAATTTTTCAAATATTCCGACTGCTCAAAATTGAGCCGCCGGAACTCATCACTGCATTCAAGCTGCCTAATATCTCGCAATATATTTTTATGGTCTTTTTCCAAATGTCTCTGCTACATCTAAGCTGCTTACTACTGTCATTTCTGCTTTGTTTACTCTTTTTACCTCTACTAACATAGTTTCAATCCTTTCGTTGAATTTTGCCAATATCAATCTGACATCATCTAATTTCTGGTATCAAAAAAGGCCCAGCCTTTTGCTGAACCTTAACTTCCTTTTTTCTCTGTAATTATTTCCTCTGTGCCTTCATCAGATTTTCGTTTGCCTGGACTATTCGTTCCAGAACAGACAGTTCCGCTGGCTGTACTGCTGGAGAAATTTCCGGTCCGTCATAGGTACGCCCTACCCCTACTGTTGCATCTGCAGGTACGGACACAATACTGATTTCCAGAGGCGTCCACTTTTTTGCAATATAGCACGGTCCGGTAAACCTGCCATCACTGGATTTCTTTCCTGCTGCCACTTCTTCCCAGGCATCTACACTATAACCAACGGATACTCCCTTCAGGGTTTTTCTATCTACTTTCTTCCGGATCTTTTCCGCTTCGTCGTCATCATCAAACTCAATGATTGCTTTTCCACGGTTGTCTTCGTTCCAGGCTTTTACGACCTTTCCGATAACCTGATCCCTTTTATGATTAAACAAAACGACCCCAATACTCTGGAGTCTGCTCAGATCCATGCATCCTCCGGAGTGATCCAGGATTTCCACTCCATACCACCTGGAATAGGGCTCCTCCGACGAAAAGGACAGTTCAAACTGCCTCTCGTTTTCTCCTTTCCCCGCTGCCCGGATATTGGCATTCATAAACCGTGTCGGGCAGAAATCATTTTCTCCGCCTGGATTTTTATGCATCGGTTTTCGTTCCATTTTTCTTTCCCTCCTCTTCCTCCGGCTCCTGAGCACCTGGCCCTCCCGCCAGCATGGCAGCCAGGTCAATGTTCTTTTCAGCAGCGTACCGGTTCGCTTCATCCATCTCGTCAATGACCTGTTTCCAGTCCCGCCCATTTTCTGCGCAGATCTGCTGGAATGTTTTCTGCCCCGTTTTTAACATTGTTGCATTAGCATTCGCTTCTTTCGCCGGATCGATCCAGCGTTTAGGCTTAACGACCCATTCATGCGCTGTATAATCTCTAATATGATTCCAAAAATCGTTTCCGGAGATAATCCCTTTCAGCCAGCAGGATATCACAAAGGTTTCATAGATTTCATCCAGCACTTGGAACAAAAGCTCCTTTTCTTCATCGTAAGTCAGATCATCCTCTATCCAGCTCTGGCGTGCGCTGGAATAATTGGTTTCCGACATATCCCTTGCTGTAGCCTCATAAGACAGTCCGGAGGCCGAAGAAATCAATCTCTGCTCTGCTTTTAGAAATGTGGCAGCATCAGATCCCTGTCCTGGTGGTGTAACCGTCTGCGCATCGTCTCCTGGATTCATTTCCAAAATCATGCCTGGGACAATTCGCTTCCCTTCATAACTGATTTCGCTTTGAGGCTTTCCATCTCTCCCACGGTTTGACACTAAATTGTGTACACGCTTAACCAGGATTGCCAAACAGGCAGCTATTTTTTCTTTAATTGTTACAGCTGAGATAAACTCATTCATATCTTTGATTCTGGTGACGGTGGGGGCTAAATCCGTCATTTCCCGAATCTGAGAAGGCCGGCGCTTCGCGTAGTAGAAGATTACATCCTTGGCCGGAACATACATGGGCTTCATCCGCGTATATCCGTCAATTTCATACTGCGTAATCCAGTATCCCACCGGGCGGTTCCAGCGGTTGTACTCAATTCCCCCAACCACCTTATTGTCTTTTTCTTTCGGTTGAATTTGAGTGGCGTCAAGCTCATCCACCTCCAGGATCTGCAGCTGAAACGGCAGGTATCCCTGAGAAGTATATCTCTTAAGTATCAAAATCCCGCCGTCAACAATTTTTCTCTGGATCAGCATCCGAACAATCTGGGTAAAGCTCTGGGTGCCTGTGACATCGCAGTTTTCTTTTTCGCACCATCGTTTCCAGGCAGCTTCCAGAATCTTATTCCGGTCTGCCTGCTCCGTTGTTACGCGAATCTGAAGCCCTCCGCCTATCACGTTCCTGCGAAAGGCACGGATAACTGAGTTTAAAATATCGGAGTTACGTTCCAGGTCCCTGGTTCTCGCCCGGATGACATCTCTCTCAAAGCGGTCTGTCAGCTCTGCTGACTGATTCTGCGTATTCCACCGGGACTGAAGCCTTCCCGAATCACTGGCGTCATAATTCCCACGCTGCTCTTCGTAATACTTCCTCCACCGCATCCTCTCAATACCGGCTTTTGGGCTGATGATTCCGATAATCCGGTCTATCACTGTCTGCTTCATGCTACCTCCTGTTATCGTATCCAAAATCAGCTGCATATGCGCCATAGAGGAATCCGCTTTTCTGTGCCTCCTGGGCTTCCAGACGGTTTCTTTCAGCGATCAGGGTAGATAAATCTGCCCTGGTAAGAGAACGGGTTCCTATCTTATAGGACTGTCCGCCTACCATAATGTTATAAATAGCCTCATTTAAGATCTGCAGCTGCTGGCTTGGGCTGGAATAAGGCTTCTCTACTGCTTCTGGCGTTTGATTGGATTCATGTTCTATTCTTTCTTTTCCTTCCATTCCTTTACCACCCTTCTAATTCATTGTCACGGATCCACTGTTCTTCTTTCGGTATCTCCGCTGTTTTTTTCTTAGGCGGTACATACCGCTCCTGATGCCAGATTCTGGCGCCGCGGATGTCTGCTGCTGCCATTGCATACACCTCTGCATCCAGATAGTGATTATCTGTATGGGTTGTCTTAGGCACCCACTTTTGTGTGACTGCTCCATTTGCCTGCCGTTCATTAATCTTGTGCTCTGCTGTCACTTGGTTGGCATATTCTTCATCAATCCCTTGAAATACCATCCAGGAACCGGTTCCATTGTTCCTGCGCATCCTGGAAGCAATTCGATCCTTGTACTTCCCGGTATCTACGATAACCAGGTTAATACCGGCTGCCTTTGAACCAGCCTTATTGATTACGCTGTATTTGTAATCCGTCTCCAGCCTTTTACTGGATCCTTTGCACGGAAGTGTATAATCCATAGTATCAGCACAGAAATCATATACCATATCCGTCTGATCTCCGGAGTCTACCAGGACAAGAGAGGGAGTCAGCTTCTCACCATTCTTTTTTTCGTAGTAGAGATTCATAATGTTGTCGGCATTCCAGAGATTTGTTTCCTGCCCTCTGGCAATCAGCTGGCTGGTCCAGTGTTCTCCCCATGCACGTATGACCCAATAAATACAGGTCTCCTGCACATCAATTCCCCCTGTCAGCTCAATGGCCCAGTCAGGTACTTCAAACTCCGGGAGCTCCGTCTGGCGTTCCTTCACCAGATCCGCCGTCGTCTTAAGTTTCGTATCTTCCCATGGTTCCGCCAGCCAGCTGTTGACAAAGTTCTGGAACTCCTCCGGATCCTTGTAGGATTTCAGAAATTCCTCCGCCACCTCCGCCCAGGTAACAAACACGCTGTAAAGGGAACTAATATGAAAGCCAACTGTCTTTGGCCGTCCCACTCCTCTTTTCTTAACTGCCCGCCATTCCCCTTCCCGGAGCATCTTCGGCTTGTCCTTATCAAGAATCTCACAGCCGCACGCCGGGCAAATATACTTAGCCGTCTGCCCTCTCTCATAGGGAGACATTTTATCCTCATCATCCTTGCAGAATAAAATCTGCTTAAACAGAAGCTGCTGCATTTCCCCGCAGTGGGGGCATGGTACAAAATACTCTCGTACCTCATCCGCCTCATCGTGAAGCCGCCAGATATAATTGGTTTTCAGTGTCGGCGTTGAGCAGGCGTAAACCTTGCTCTGGCTCTTGAATGTTTTAATACGCTCCATGGCAAGATTGTAGGGAGACGCCTCTTTCTTTGATGCGCCTCCCATCTTGTCAATTTCGTCAAAGAACAGATATTTGATTGCTTTTGATGCCAGCTTGGAGGGAGAGCCGGCTCCTCGCAGATACACCGTCATATTTTTGAATTTCAGGCGGAGCTCCTTGGAGGCATTCTCGTAAAACTGCTTTTTAATCTTCGGAACCAGGCGAAAGGCTGGTTTCAGTTTGTCATTTGAGATGTCTTTAGCCAAATCATCCGAAGGATAGACAATCATCGTCGGGCCAGGTTCCTCTGTAATGAGATATCCCAGCATATTGATCAGGACTTCTGTGCCTCCCAGCTGGGAACCCTTGCAGAGATAAACTTCTCTGATATGCGGCTCATTCAAGGTATTCATGATCTCCACCAGGTACGGCGTTACATCGTTAGACCACTTTCCGGATAAATTACTGCTTTCATCCAAAACGCGGTATTTTTCTGCCCATTCGCTGACCTTTATCTCTTCCTGAACCGCAAGGGCGGAGTGAATGACTCTTCTGAACAGGCGGCGTGTTTTTCTCTTTGCCTTTTCTCTCCGTGTCACTCCTCCTCTTCATCCTCCTCATCTTCTATTTCTTCATCTTCTCCCTCTGGTATCTGCTGCCCATCTATCTCATCTGGATCGTAATCTGACAATTCTTCCAGAACAGAAAGCAGTTCCCTTTTTATAATCTGGATGATCTGATTGAGGTCTTCCTCTCCGGCCACCTGCATGGCCAGCTTAGCCGGAACAGAAAGCAGGCGGTTTTTAAATCGAATCAACATATCAGAAAGAAAAGCCTCCACATCAGCAGCTTCGTGGAGCTCTCTGCGAAGGCGTCTGAGCTTTAAAAGGGAAATCTGTTTTTTCACTTCCTCGTGCTGTGCCTGCACTTCCTCTTTCGAGATTGAGGCACGTCGTCCCGTTTCCGCATTGACCTTGTACTCAATGTATTCCTGAATGCTCTTTTCCAGGTTGTATCCTTTTCCCTCCTGGGTCAGCTTAAAAAGCCCCTCTTCCCTTAATCCACGGACTCTTCTGGAGCTGAGTCCCAGACATTCTGCTAGCTGTTTTTGATTTACTACCATCGTTTGCTCACCTCCCCAGCAGTCTCCCCAAAAGCGGAAGGAAATGCCATCAATTTTTTTCTCATAAAGCCAAAAATACCGCGCTTTCCCCGGACCCGCATAGGGGGTAGGGGGTAAGTAGTACCTACTCCCATTCAACGCTCAGGGCAAAGGAAAAGAGCGCCCCCTTAGGCGCTCTCTCCTTACTTCGTATTCTTTTCTTCCTGCTCCTTTGCAAAGGAAAGCATCAGCTCTGTAATCTGTCCAGCCTGGCTGACTCCTGCCGCCTCGCAGGCCTTCTCAAAGCGTTCTGCTACTTCCCGCTTGATTTTAAAGCCCTTTGTCATGTAGCCAGCCTTCTGCTGATAATTCTGGCTTGCGATTGTCTGAGGGTTTGGACTACCTTTTGGCATCTTTGTCCCTCCTCATTCTTCTGTAAATGCTACGGCCGATAAAACCGGCCGTCACCGCAATTACTACGATTATGGCAATTCTCAATTGTTAAAGATGGCGATTTATGCTATACTTTTGATACGGGGAGGATTTCTCCTCCCCTGCTGTGTTATTTCCACAGCTTGTCGATTATCAGAATGATAATCCCTGTTATAAGCCCTGTCAGGAATTGAACCGCTACTTCAATCCAGTTGACTGGGCTTTTTCTTTTTCTTCGGCTACTGCCCTTCGCCATCTTTTATCACCTCCATGTCAAGCATTTATTACACTTTATCTAGTGTTTTATTCACATTTTTATCAACATATTGTGTATAACATCAAAAAAACCACCCAGCACATAACCGGGTGGAAAAAATAGGAGAAAAATTATTATGGCTTGCAGGAGAAGGATTCGAACCCTCGACCTCCGGGTTATGGGCCCAGCGAGCTTCCAGACTGCTCCATCCTGCTGTATCGCCGGGTCTCCCCGGCATCTATGCGAATAAAAGAGGGCAAGCCGTCGGCTGAATGCCTTTGGCTTCTATTGTATTATACAACGGCATAACCGGCAAAAACGGCCTTTTTTTATTTTATTCCCATTTTTTCTAAATAGGCGTCTCTAATATGTCGCCTTGGATAGTCTGGATTCCCTGCATATCCAGTTTTGTCTGCTATCTTGTTCCAATTTAGTCCCTGTATGTAGAACATCTTAAAAATACATCTGACCTGCCCCTCCTCAATCTGATTGATCCACTGCTCTATTGCCTTAACCTGTTCTTTTTTTCTGTTCAGATTCTTTTCTCTTTTGGCATAGAGTTCTTTATCGAATCCTACCACGCTCTGAGGTCTGCCGTATCCCGTCCGGTAATCAAAGATCGTACTGTTCCCAAGCCCTGAATCTGTAGTCTTCATTTCCTGGAGCTCTGACTCCAGAAGCGGAATCGATTGTTTTATTTTTCTGTAGTCGCTTAAAAGTTTTTTTGTAATCTTAACCACTGGTCTCTACTCCTGTCCTGCTGCCCGCGCTGCCATCCTGCTGCTCACGCTGCTTGCATTGTCTACCCTTTGAACGGTCTAAACATCCCACCATAAGATTCTTCAATATCAATCAAAAGCTTCTGAAGAATGATATAGGATTCTTTTTTCTCATCGAATCCTATTTCTTCTTGAAGCCCGATAATTTTAGATATCATGCAATCTCTTGCATAGGCTGCCCCCTGGTTGAATTCACTTTCCATTCTCCTCTACCAGACTTCTCTTCTCTTTTTATTTTTCTTCCTGAGGTGCGATCTTAATTCGTTCCAGATGCGGATACGTCCTACATCGTCTTACTGCTTCTTCCCACTCCCTGATAAAGGCTTCCTTTTGTGTTTCCTCCTTGTATTGGTTGTAATCAATCTGATATCTGCCCTTATAGAGGTTTTGGTGTAATGCGTGCTTAGAGACATCGAGGGATTCTCCCAGCGCTTCGCGCACTTGCCGTGCAGGTGCGTCGCGAAGAATCTGCTTTCCTGACTGAATATCAGTTACGTCATAGGTGTATTTCATAGGCTGCCTCACAATAGCATTCCCAAGTGCTTTGGGGTGTAAAAGGTACACTCTGGTTTGGATTTTCCTGGTATGTATGGATTTAACAGTGTATCTCCCTGGACAACCACGGCGTCGATTCCGAGAAGGCTCAGTTGCACATAGCACATATACACTGCTTTCCAATCCAGATCCTGGGCCACCACCTGAAGGAAACGCTGGTAATTGATTCCCCTGTCCTGCAAGATTTTTGCTACGGCGATCACCATCCCGCCACCGCCGCAGGACGGCTCGTTCAGGCTGATTTTCTTTTTTCCATCCCAGCCCTCCAGAGCCAGTTTGGCGCAGGCACAGCTTACATGGAAAGGCGTGAAAAATTGTCCTGTATTCTTATTTCCCAGGCCGGCCTCCATATAAATCTCTCCCAGGGCGTCCGCTGGCTTTTCTTCCAGGAATAGAGCCAAAAGAGCATACATTTCCTGAAAGACAGCTTCTTTCCCTTTATAGGGTTCTATGGTTTTGAGATACTGCTCTTCCCGTTTCTGCCACAGCGCGTCATGTCTGAATGGGAAGGACGCATTTTGAATTGCCAGCGCCATCAGCTTCACCCAGTCGCCGAATATCTCATAAGGGCTTCTGCTTCCGGACAGGCCGTTTATCCGATTGATGATTTCTTTCTTATAGTCCATTTCTCTCCTCTATACCACATATTTCTTATGAGCCTGCTCCAAATCTTTCTCATTGATATCAAGATATATCTGCGTTGTATCCACGCTCTCATGGCCAAGCATTCGTGATACCTGCTCTATTGGCATTCCTCTTCGAAGCGCCATTGTTGCACAGGTTCGGCGGAATTTATGAGGATAACAGCTTGCCTCAATTCCTGCACGTCTTTTCAGTTTCCGCATCAGCTGCTCTACTGTTCCCCTGTCCATATGGCTATCTTCCGATACAAGTTCTGGAATTTTATACCACTCACCCTGTTTTGAACAGCGATACTTGTTCGCTTTTTTTGTATCATGTTTCACAAAGTAACCTCCGCAAAATACGTAAGGGTTCTGATCCGTTCTTTCTGCCAGATATTTTTGAAGAGAGACCAGCGCTTTGGCATTCAAATAAACGGTTCTGTCTTTTCCGCCCTTTCCATGCACTACCAGCTTGTCATGGTTCAAATCTTCGATTTTGATGCCGACCAACTCACTTACCCGGCAGCCGGTAGAGAGGAGCACATCAACGATTGCCCTCTCCCTTGCATTCCTGGTAGCATCGCGGATTTTTTCAATTTCAATTTCCGTAAAGGCGCTTTTCTGTTTTTTATCTTCTTTTATTTTTTCAATCCTTAAAATGGGATTTTTTATTACAATCTCCTCCGCCTGGAGATATTGATAGAATGAACTCAATACTCGAAGCTCATTGTTCGCCATCACTTTAGATATACCGTCCCGTTTCTGCCGGAGCGCAAGATAAAACCGGATATCGTCTGTCGTGACTTCGTCCACCGTCTTATGTACCCTGTCAAACACAAACTTCAATGTTTTTTGATAGCACTCAATTGTCCGCTCTGAGCAGCCTTTTACAATCTTTGCTGTCAGGAATTTTTTAAACAGGTATTCATTCCTGTCTTCTTTTAGCAGTGCAACCTCTGTTGTCCGGTTCTGTACTTCAAACTCTCCCAGAATTGCATCTATTTCAATCATTGCGTCCTTCACATTATTTCGTGCCATTACTAAATATAATTGATCTCTGAGTTCTTCTCTGGCATTCAATTGATTCACCCTCTTTTATTTATTTGTGTATTTTTGTGTATTTCTCATTGACTTTATACACAATATTGTGTATAATATAATCAAGAAAGGAGTTAAACATGCATCCGCGAAAAATCACGATTAAAGCACTTGAGAAAAATGGATATGAGTTCAAACGGCATGGTGCAAACCACGACCTGTACTACAATCCACAAACAAGAACGACAATCCCAGTCAAGCGGCACGACTTCAATGAAAATGATATGAAATATATCTTCAAGGAGGCCGGCATCAAACAGGATAGGGGCTAAGGCCCCGGTTCCTGTTATCAAAGGAGGTAATCATATATGTTATACGCTTATACTGCTGTTATCACCGAATCAGACGGAACGTACTATGCAAAAGTTCCAGATATCGACGGATGCATTACAACTGGAAGCAGTCTCTCCGAAGCGATTGAGCTTATTACAGACGCGCTGAACCTGTGTCTGGTAGGGCTGGAAGATGAAGATATCCGTCCAAAAGCTCCTACACCGCAGGCAGATATCCCCCATTCTTCTGATGATATCTTAACTATCGTCCAGGCCGATACCATTTCATACCGAAGCCAGACAGATACCCGGGCTGTACGGAAAAATGTTTCTCTTCCGGCATGGATGGCTGGCCTTGCCGATAAACGGGGTATTAATTGCTCTAAGGTTCTCCAGGATGCTCTTTTAACTGTTCTTTCTTAATTTTGGGCCACCCAGGTTCACTCTTGGGTGGCCTTTTTATGTATCCGGCATCCGCCTGTGGTATGCCCTCTGCCCTTCCACGTATTGTTCCTGCTTCCTCTGCCTTCCCAGAAGCTGGCGAAGCTCATTCAAAAACTTCTTACCGGCGCCATCTGAAAAATACTCGGCAATCTCTTTGTTTAACAGCATGGTGTCCTTATGCCGGCGCCTGGCTTTCCGACTCTGCCACAACTTCAGAGCCTCATTGTGCATATCGTATTTATTGTCCGTAAATTCCAGCGCATGGAGGTAATCCTGAAGGCTCTTATCCTCGTCTCCCACAGAAGAATAAGATAACCGGTAAGCTTCCTGACACTGTTCCACGAAACGAATAAACTGCTCCAGGCTGCTCGATGGCAGCTCTTTCTCTCTGTTCGTCATGGCCACACCCTCCCCGTCTTTTTGTCCCTTAACGCAATCCGGCCGACTACCTCACAGTCCAGGTTTCCTGCTGTGAATTTCATCAGCTCCACCGCTTTACTGACATGCTCTGGCTGGCGGTCCACTTCCCGGATGGCTTTAGCAGCGACCGGATCCCGCACACCGCTGGCATTATGATATAAATCAGGTTTCATTCTGGCCTCCTTTGTACGGCTCTGGAAGCGGCTGCCAGGCAATCACTGTGTCATATACAGCTCCAAGGTCTCTTGCTTCGTTTGGTTCCTCATCGCAGCGTATCCATTCGTTTTCTTCATCCTCATACCACCAGATCCCCTCTTCATATTTCCCCTTATATGTACCGCTGCTTTCTGGATGATAGCCCCATTCTTCTTTTGGGATAAAATCAGAGCCATAGTCTGAAATCCAGCTCGAATGTTTTACTGTCACCCAGACAGGCGCTTCTTCCTCTGGCAGTCTCTCTTCTACCGGAATCCAGCAATGGTTCCGCTGCTCTTCATTCAACTGTTTCAGCAGGCAGCTTACCTGGCTTTTCTCAAAATCATTGATTTCTACTACCTCATCCGGACTCAGGCCCGTGTCTTCGTAGTCTTTCAGCTTAAACAGTGCCCCATACAGAGCCGCATAGGTGTCCCAGGTGATTGGTGTCCCTACAAGCAGATTCTCCCACGGGATTTCTTTCAGGCCCCAGTTCCCGCATTTATCTGTTTCTGTTAATCTTCCCATATGATTCTCCCTTCTCTGCTGCACCGCTCAGCTACAATCTCACAAGCAGATGTCCCACAAGCAATGTCCTGCCCATACCAGCTGCATCCGGCGCAGTCCTTAAACTCATCACCGTACTCGGCCATAACCCAGCACTCAAAAAAATCAACCTCCATCTCTGGTGTAATTTCCACAGTCAGCTGAGTTCTGGGACATACCTGAATACACAGCTTTTTCATAAGCGCCTCCTGTTCCGGCTATGCCTGTTTCATTGATTCAGCAAATCACCTTCCACCTCAAAATAAATGTATCGCTTATTCTGTTTTACCGGTTTCTTGATATCCACATATCTCTCCAGTAATTTAGTGCATATTTGCAGTTCCCAAGCCTTTACTTTAAATCTTGTCCATGTCTTTCCGCTGCGTTCAAAAATACTGATTTCCATCGTCCTTCTTCTCTCCTAGCCTTCTGCATTTTCCGACACTCGCCTGTTCCATGCTGCAACGGCCTCCTCCTTTGTATCAAATACTTTTGACTCAGAAACGCATTCTTGACATATGATCCAAAAAGCTGTATACCCAACAATGCGTGCTTCTCCACCGCAGAACGGACATCTTTTAAGTCTTTCACTCATTCTTCTTCCTCCAGTCCTTATTTCACCTCTGTACCGCTTTCAAAAATTCCACCAGCTCCGTCTCGCTGTCCGGATGTTTGGTATACCGCTCGTGCCGGTTCCATTTTGGACAGCCATAGCCGGGATGTTTCGGCGGTTCCGGCCCGCCTATCAGATGCAGATAATGTGCTGTAAAATCCCGTTTTCCTGCTGCCGGATATTCCTCTGCAATCAGCTGGGCTCCGTTATCGAACTTATACCTGTAATACCGGACTCCGATGTGATCATCTTCATACCACGGTCCCCAGGCCTGGTAATTTCTCAGCCATTCCTTCCTCTGATCATTATTCTTCATCGGCGGCAGCTCTGACTGCTCCTCTGGCTCTTCCTGCTGCTGTCTTTCGTGCTCCGCTAAGAGCCGAAGGGCCGACGTCAAAATCTGCGTTTTCTCCACAGCCAGGGGCCACTGCTCTTTAGGCGTGTCCCGGAAAGCTTCCTGCATCTCCATCAGTTCCTTTTCGTATTTTTCCAGTAATCCCTCAATGCTTATGCTTCTTTGTACTTTCTGCTGCTCTTCTGGCTCTTCCTCCTCTACGTTCGGCTTCTGAACTTCTTCTGGAATCCATCCACACCGGCAGTTACAGTCCTCCTCGCAGTCTTTGCAGCACCTGACTCCGCCATATTCACAGCAGACGCAGTTTCCGGACTTACTCCAGCCAGTAATACAGGTTTTAGGCCAGGAAGAGATTCCAGGAGGGCAGCCGGTTTCCTGCTGCCTGCCGGCAGCCTGTTCCTCATCCAGGTCTTCCTCTGCCAGATCTTCGGCGGCGAGAACGAAACTTCCGGATGGTTTAGCCTCCGGAAGAAAGATAATCTCCTCTGGCTCCTGCTCTTCCTCCGGCTCATCCAGAAAATCCGTTATGTCCATCTGTCCGGGCAGCTGCTCCTCTTCTGGTTGTGATGTCGCAACTTTCCGGGCTTCCCGTTTTAATTCCCGGATCTCCCGCACTGGCATATCTGCCGTCACCTGCTCCCTCATTTTCTCCGGCATAGAGAGCATCTCTATCAGGCCGCCAGCGGAATACTCCTGATACCGCTCCTGCAACCTTGGCGCCTGTTCTGGTCCGGCAAGCTCTCCAAACTGCTCATACACTCGGATGCAGTTGGATGCCCAGCTTTTATCTTTCTGGTAGCATATCTCCATGAATGTATCAAAACTCGCATATCCATGTTCTTTCCAAAGTTTTTCATTTCGAATTGCCCTAAGCGCATATCCAGCCACCACAATCCCGTTTTTCACGTCCTGGATGGCCCGATCCGCCAGCTCCTTGGCCCGATTAAAAGTCAGGCCGCTTTGTATCTCATCCATGTATGGCCTCCTCAATTCTTTCTCTTACCCATCGTTCCCCGTGTTTTCGGTCTGCAATCTCCTCCGCCGCCAGCGCTGGGGAAAAATAGCAGCCAATGGACGCGTAGCCCCGCTCCGTCTTCTGCAAAATCTGGAAGCGGCCGGCTGTTTCCTTTTCCACGTAGTATTTCCCATAAATGTGTTCCATGTTATTTCTCCCATTCTCCCAGTGTCCGGATTCCGGGACGGCTGCACCGCGCTACGTCCGCCCAGGTATAGGCCTGCCCGTTGTCAAACAGGCAGATATGCGGGTATCTGGTATCCGTCACCTTTGTCCGCCTTCTGATTCCTTCCTCGTCCCGGTAATGGTAGACGGCTCCTGGCTTTATTTTCCTTCGGATTGTTTCTATTTCCCTCTCGGTAATGGCGGCCCTGAAGGCTGCCTGTTCCAGCTGCCTCTTGTAGCTTTTCGTTTCCGCCGTTCGGATGGTGTATAGATACTCGTTCCCGTACTTACTGACACATTCCACTGCATTTTTAATCCTCAGGTTTTCAAACTGCAGACGGACTTCTTTGTAGGGCAGGCCAAGGACTTTCGTCACCTCTTTGACCGTCATAGGCCTTCCTTCCCGCCTAAGACAGTCCAGGATTTTTTCCTGTTTTTCAGCTGACCGCTTCTGTATCTCCTGTTTTGTCATCTCGATTCTCCAATCCTAATAAATCCTCTTTCCAGTTTTTACAGCAGGCCTGTCTGCCCGCCGGCGTCCAGTCACAGCTGTATTCAAAAATACAGGTTTCGCAGGTCTTTTCCATAAAATCCTCCTATTTGCTTAATACTTCCCGCAGGAAATCATTCCGGTACTGGTCTGCCAGACGGTCCCGGATGGACACCTCCGGAAGTAAAATCGGAATGCTGGTCCCGTAGATGCGGGACTGGATCCGGTCGTCTCCGGAAGCCCGCTCCATTGGCAGGTTGGAGGTGTAGATAGTAGGCAGTATATTCCGGTACCGCTCATCAATGAGGGAAAACAGGGCGTTATTGATCCATTCCTGACGTTCCGTCTGAACCCCCATGTCATCCAGTATCAAAAGGCTGCACTCTTTAAGGCTTCGCTTCTGCTCCTCTGCCGCCTCAGAGACTCCCTCACCTTTTTTCTTTATCAGGTCGATATAGTCAAGAACCTGGATAAATTTTACAACCGCGTTGTACCGCTCCATCACCTCGTTGGCCAGACAGCAGGCCAGGAGTGTTTTTCCGCTGCCCTTCGTCTGGGAGCAGATATAGAGTCCACGGCCGGAACGGCGAAACTCCTCGTATCTGGCCACAAACGAGTTAGCAATCTTTTTTATCATCTCGGTCTCATCACCGTAATAGTCCCACTTAAAATCGCTGCCCCGCTTATACACGTACTCCACCGGAATTCCGGATCGGGTGCGCCTGACATCCGCGAAACTGGTGTGGTCGTCATACCAGTAGGGCTGCGTAATGCCGTAACCGGGGATATCATAGACGACTTCCCAGCCGGCGGTCTTGCCATACTCATACCGGTTTACGCTTACTACCACTGCGTCAAGCTCGGTACATGCTGTAGTAATCACGGTGTGATCCCCAGGCTTTAGATTCATCTGCATCCTTCGTACCTCCTCCCTGCCGACCCGGTCTCTGCCGCGCCTGTAAAATCAAGGTCTCAAATTTTTCCCTGAGCTTCGCCGTGGATCGGATGTTGGTTTTCCAAAACGGATCGGTAATGGCGTATTGCAGCGCTTCCGCAATGTCTGCTTCCGTCCGTTTATCAAGCCGTCTCATCTTCTCCACGTGGCTGGCCCACTTTTCTATTTCTGTTTCTGTCTCCGGGACCTTGGCTCCTGGCAGCTGGGCCTTTACTGCCTGGATCAGTTTTTTCGTACACTCCAAATCAAACGGAGTCAGGTCCGTCGTCCGGGCCGGAACGGGACCGGCGACTCTTCTATTATTTCCTTTACTTTCCTTTTCTTTCCTTTGTTCGTTTCTGTCGTCATTTTTATCAGTTCTGTCATCATTTTTGTCCAAAATGGTGACATTTCCCTTAATTTCGGCATCACTTAATAAAAGGTACGCTTTTTCCATTTCCACTTTTTTCCGCTTATAGGTAATTTCCAGGTACCGCTTCTGGATTCCCCTGGAAGTCAAAATCCCATATTGTTCAAAAAGTGTCTGGTCAAAGATACCCCGCCTGACAGAAGCCGCCACAATGCTGGCTATTAAATTGTTCGCCCCGCTGCAGGAAAGAACCTGTCTCGCAAACAGAAGGGCGATATCCTCATTCCATTCACAGTAATAACCATGCTCTCCATAAATTCTCTGGAGCAGCTTGACGATGACTGCAAACCCTTTTAATCCAAATTCTGCTTCTATCAGTTCAAATTTTTCATCGAGCCGGCAATTAAGGGGGAAATACTCTATTCCCTCTTTTGCCATATGTCCCTCTTTTCCTGCCTGGACGGCCGGCTGCTGCCAGCTTCTCTCTATCAGGCCTGTCCCATCTACAAATCAGTGTTCCCGCCGAACGAAAGGCTTACGTCTCGCAGACGGAAGGAACGGATTCATTCGCTGCCGCAATCCGAAAACGGCGACAGAAAATGGGTAGATGGCGGCTCTGATGGGAAAACTGACACCGGCCTTATCCGGCCTGTTATCCAATCACTACAACATAGTCAGAAATTTCTTCCGGCAGATCCTCTAAAATCTTTGAAATATATTCTTTCAGCTGATTGATTGCTTTCAGCCTCCAGAGGCCTCCCTCTGCCTCCACCAGCTTAAAGGCAGGAGCTCCATTCTGCTCGCCGATGCGGAACACAAACTGGCTTTCCGGCTGCTCCACCTCCTGGAAGGTCCGGAACGGAATCAGCGTCACTGGATTTGGTACGATAACCGGCGCCTTGCTTGCCACGCCTACATTCATAGTAGCGGACTGAGAAATGCCGTCATCTGCATAGGCCTGCTCATTTTTGCTGACAATGTTCCCTGACAGCTTCATGACCAGCTCCAGGTCCTCATTTTTGACAAAATTGGACTGCAGGGCAATCATAAAACTTTCCTGGTCATACCACTGATTAAACCGGAAGCAGGATACCTCTGCCTCAGACTCAAAGAGCGTCTCCCTGGTCCGCTCCTTGTCTAACTGCGACATCAGGCGGACGGTCATCGGGTCTACGATATGTACAATCATCCTGCTGCCAAGCGGAAACTCTTCCGCGCAGTTTTCAATATAGTCTAACAGTGCCGTTAAGGTATGGGCTGCCACTGCGCGGGCCTTTGGGGCGACGTCATACCGCTCCATGCGTTTGTCCACGTAGGTTCTTCCACAAATTTCCATCACCCTGGGAGTCTCCGCTCTTTTCACCAGACTCTCCAGATATTCCATCACATCTCTTGATTCTTCCATCCGCTTCTCCTTTCTACTTCCTTGCCCTTAAATCAATGGGCTGCTGCTCGTAAATCTCCCCTGTTTCCGGATCATACGATTTTACCTCTTCCGCTTCCACAACCACCGGCCGGCTGATTTCTCCCGGCTCCCGCATTGTTACCTGCCCAGTATGGACGTCCTGGCCAATCAGCAGCGTCGTCTCCACCTTGGCCGGACCTGCCAGCTTCGGGACCACCTTAAACCCCAGACCTACTGTTCCATCTCCGCGGGGCTTAAAGCTTAATGTCACCGTAATTCCGCGGGAGGCTGCCGGATCCATGTTGGGATCCATGATATTTCTTCCTACCAGGCGGATGGCCTGGCGGAACTGAGCATTCAGCTCCCCCCCTGCCAGGGTGTCAAATTCTGCATTTCTTCCCATCATATTCCTTTCTGCCGGAATCCCCGGCGAATCACCAACGGCATTCTGAAAAATATTTGTGATATATAATTGAAATTCATTGGCCACCACTAAAGGTATGATTTCCCGAATTCCCTCCGGAAGTCTTCCCTGGTTCCAATATGCTCCTCATAGTAGGCCTGCGCGTACCGCTTCCAGGATTCGTCAAATTTCTGATCCATGTGGATGCTGTATGGCTGCATATTGTGCCAGTCCGGCCGGAGAGGAATCACAAAATGATATTTCTCCGACAACTCCCTGTAAGGTTTTCCATTAAATACATGGTGGATCTCTACCCTGGAACTGCCTGTAACTACGCAATGTTCCATATCGTCCACCAATACGCTCTTTTTTATCATCTCCAGCTCCTCTTAAGTCTGTTAAGTTCCGCTTCTGATATTATGTCGATTCCCTGCTCCCGGCATTCTGAAATAATGCCATCCAGAAACCGGGACATCTCTGCACTGTCATACTGACTGCTCCCTTTGATTGATTCGTAAGCTACGTAGCGCTCTCCATCCTGCCACACGACCCCTATCGGCCGACAGGCAGCGCCGAACTTAGCCGGATCTATCTCTACTTTGGCCAGGAAGTGCTTCGGGTTCCCGCTCTCATCCAGCTCTGCCTCTCCGTAGCGGGATAACATCTCCTGATACATCTCGTTCTTTGTCCACGCCTGCTCTTTGGTGGACATTGTAGCTGCCAGTCTTGATATCAGTCCCCAGGCATAGGCATTTGCGTTTAGACTTCTGGGAGGACGGTAGGGTTTTAATGTAACCGCAAGACGCTTTCCGTGGACTGCGTCCGCCTGTGCGAGCACCGGATCGTCGGTTTCAATCACTATGACCTGTTTCCCACCAGGCTCCCGGAAGCAGGTTCTGAGTCTTCCAATACACTGCATTTCTTTTCTCCGTATATAACTTGCATTTCCTTTTACTTTGGTTTACAATTTACTTGATAATATTTTTCTCGTGGGCCTGTCCGGCGGCAACCGGCGGGCCTTTTCTACTTTGTTGCACATAGCTGCTGCTTCATCTGTCTAATAGCTTCATTCAGCTCATCTGTGCAATGGGTATGTATCCAAAGTTCTTTGGAAGCGTCAATTCTTGCCTTCCATCCTTCGTCATAAACCTGTACAGTTAAAATCCCGCAATGCCCCGAAAAATTAAAAAAGGCTGTCGGCTTGTTCCCTGTTTTCTCCTGTTCTCGCGGCATTGTGGAGTTAATATCCAACGTCAGGTCTAACAGCTCGTGGATCTTATCCCTTCTTCTTTTTTCTACTTTCTTTTCGATTCTTCTTTTCATGATTTCTCCTTTCAAAGTCTTTACATGGGTACATCCTGCTGTACTCCAGACACCGGTTCCTGTACCGGCAATCCCTGCAATCCACTACAGCCACCCGGCCGAAGCCAGAACGGCCAGGAATGCCCCGAAAAAGCCGGCTGCCAAAACCTCCGTAAAGAACAGAGCCTCGTGAAGAAACTTCACTTCGTCTTTCAGCGCCGCATTTTTCCTTTCAGCTGCCCGGAGCGGGTGCTCCGGGACTGTATCTCTCTTTCTCATTCCTACACCTCCTCATTCATTACTGGATACTTTTCAATGAACTTCTCCAAATCGCTTCCGCGTACTTTTATCGCCCCCAGCTTTAACGCCGGAAGCATCTTCTGGTTCACCATTCCATATACAAAATCTGTATTAGTTTTGAGAATCTTGGCTACTTCCTTTACTGTGTATAATGGCTTATACGGCTCTACCACAACTTCACCTCCCTTTAGTAGCTCATCGTTTGAAACGCCTATAAAATTTCATCGTTTGAAGTTTCTGCAAACAAATAATCAAATTTACATTTGAATAACTTACACAAAGCCTTAATTTCTAAGGTTGTAAATTTTCCACTTTTTTTCTTGCTCTCATATGAAACCCTAGAAATTCCTAATTTATCTGCAACATTCTGGTTTGTAAGACCATACCTCGCCTGCTCAGCTTCTAAATTTCTGAACAATTCCATCATCCTCCTTTCAATGTTTGCATATCGCAAACTATGCTTATAATATAATTGCATTTAGCAAACTTGTCAATAGTTTTCTTTGCATTTTGTAAACTTTTTAATTGACATGTTTGCATTTACAATATATAATCAAGGTAATTGGAGGTGCTAATACATGGGTGACAATTTTAATGAAAATTTGAAAGCTTCAAGAGAAAAAAGGGGAATGACGCAAAAAGAAGTAGCCGACATAATAGGAGTCGCAAAATCTACTTATTCTTTATACGAAAGTGGAAACAGAGAACCTAGTGTCCAAACTATCAAAAAAATCGCAGACACTTTAAATGTCTCTGCTGATGATTTGCTTGGTTTAAACAATGAACCACATACTATTGCCGCCCATTTTGATGGTGATGAGTTTACAGAAGACGAATTAGATGATATTCGTGCCTATGCCGAATTTGTCAAAAACAGACGTAATAAATAATAGGAGCTGATGATAGTGACTGACAAAGAACAGCTTGAGCAAGAGGCCTGTGATAACGGAATTACTGTTGATTATGTAGATTTTAAAAGTGATCGCCTATGTGGACTTTATGTGGATGGCTCCATCGCGATAAAGGAGGGCATGATTTCATCCAAAACTGCTGATACGATCGCTGAGGAATTAGGCCATCACTATACCAGCGTTGGAAATATTTTGAAACAGGATACGATTAACGCCCGTAAGCAGGAACGGACAGCCCGCCTCTGGTCTTACAATAAAAGAATAGGATTGACTGGAATTTTAAGTTCTTTTCAAAATCACTGTGCCAACCGCTATGAAATAGCCGAGTATCTGGGAGTATCAGAGGATACTTTAACAGATGCTTTAGAATGTTATCGACAAATTTATGGAAGAGGCGTAATGGTAGGTAACTATTTCATCCAGTTCGAACCCTCGCTTCAGGTGTACGAATATTTTCAATTAAAACAGCCTTTGGCGTTTTAATAAATAAAAACAAAAGAGGTACGGAGTATGAAGAAAAAATGGTATCTGCAAACGTGGTTTATTTGCCTTATGTTTGCACTGTCGTTTACTGGGATTACTGCATTAATAGGTATTGTGCTACTGATTATGCACTACCTTGATGACCGAAAACGAACAAACTACACAAACGAACTGAATTCATCACTTCAACAAGCAAACGAAGAAAAACTGGTTGCTGTCAGCCAGATTGAACAGCTAGAACAGAAATTAAAAGATCTAGATGCTACAACTTACTTCGAAGTAAAGAAAAAAATAGACGCAGGAAACAATGAAATTCAAAAGAATAATGAAATTATAGACCGCCTCCGGACAGAAATTGCAAATCTAGAATCCAGAAGCAATACTCTCGAAAAACAGATTGGAACCAATGAAAGAAAATTATCTCGCCTAAAATCACTGTATGCAAGTGTTGATTACTGCGTTTCTTCCTTTCTTCAAGATGGCGAAATCCAATCTCTTTCAGAGACCGACAAAGAGAGTTATGAAGAATTCGCTCCAAGTGTGCTTTTAAAGCTCCACTGTATGGATGTGAAGGAACTCCGAAAAGCCTACAGGGAAAATGATAAGACAATCAATAAAGTATTGGACACCTACGCAGTGCGTTACACTACAAAGTCTAATCAGGCAATTTATCAGCTGATGGTTATTGCTTTGCGGGCTGAGCTTCAAAATATTTTATATAATTTGAAATACGAGAAACTGGAACATGCCATTGACGATGTTAAGCAAGTTACTGCAAAATATTTAAAAATTGCGGGAGCTGGAAACCAGAGCATCGCAGGAACACTGACAAAGTTCATTGGTGAAATTGAATATCTCTTTATTTCAGCTGTTAAGATTGAATATAATTATTATGTGAAGAAAGAGCAGGCCAAGCAGGAGCAGCTTGCCATTAAACAGCAGATGCGCGAGGAAGCCGAAGAACGAAAAGCTCTGGAAATTCAAAAGAAAAAAGTGGAGCAAGAAGAGGCAAAATATCAGTCGGAAATCGATAAAGCGACAGAATCTCTATCTTCTGCCACAGATGAAAGTCAGATTGCGCTTCTCAAAGCAAAAATTCTGGAGTTACAAGGTCAGTTGTCTGATGTGTCTCTGAAAAAAGATGAAATTTCCAAGCTCCAAAACGGTAAGGCCGGAAATGTCTATATCATTAGTAACCTCGGTTCGTTTGGAGAAAATGTTTTTAAAATTGGAATGACCAGACGAATCAACCCACAGGAACGTGTTGACGAATTAGGAAGTGCCAGCGTTCCATTCCGTTTTGATGTTCACAGTTTTATTTTCTCGAACGATGCAGTTGGTCTGGAAAGCAAAATGCACGAAATTTTGAATAACAAGCGTGTTAATAAGGTAAATGCACGAAAAGAATTTTTCTATTCCAGCATAGACGAGTTAGAGGAACTGGTTAATCAGTTAGATCCTACAGCAGAATTTAATCGAACAATGATTGCAGAAGAATTTAGACAGTCTCAATCCGTAGATACTCCATATACCACAGATTATGTGACTGATGATGACGATGATGATTTAGAAGAATAGTTTAGAAAGTAAAAACCGCCCCTGGCGGCAACCAGGAACGGCTTTCACATAGATTTCTGCACAGGCCCGGAGGCCAGTACACTATTTCTCGCAAGAATATTGTACCATACCTCCGGACACCTGTACAGGTGTTATTTTTATACCCTTTTTTACAGGAGGTACACTATGGGACAATTAAGAACAAGAAAACGAGGTTCTACCTGGCAGTACAGTTTTGAAACTGCTCCGGTAAATGGAAAACGAAAATCTGTATCAAAAAGCGGCTTTAGAACAAAAGCCGATGCCATCGCCGCCGGCACTCAGGCTATGAGTGAATATAACAGCTCCGGCCAGACATTTACTCCATCAGAACTCAGTGTCGCCGATTATCTTGACTACTGGTTTGACCATTACTGTAAATTGAATCTGAAGTATAATACTCAGCTTGGCTATCTCCAGATCATCGAAAACCATCTGAAGCCGCGGTTTGGGCACTACCGTCTTCGGTCACTCTCAACTGTTGCTATTCAGGAGTATGCCAACCAGCTGAAAATAAATGGACTCGCAAGAAACTCTGTCAGCGGTATTCTAACTGTCTTATCATCTGCCTACGAATACGCTATAGAACCTCTCCAGTTCACCAAGGAGAATCCTTGTACGCGTGTCAAATTGCCTAAGTTTGAACGCAAGCCGAAGGAACGCTATGTAATCCGGCCACAGGAGTTCAAGAGGATCATTGAGCGTTTCCCAGAAGGAAGTAACTTCTACATTCCGCTTATGATTGGATACTATACCGGCCTGCGTCTCAGCGAGGCCTTTGCCCTCTGTTGGAGCGATATTGATTTTGACGCTCAGACTTTGACTGTCAATAAAACAGTTATCAAACGAAACTACGGGGTTGATGTCCGGAAGGTTCTGGAACAGAAGGGAAAAAAAGAAGAGAAATCTGCCTGGTATTTTAGTACAACGAAAACCGAATCTTCTATTCGGACTATAAAATTCGGGGATGCTCTCTGCAAAGCGCTGCAACATACTCATATCAGGCAGAAAAAGAACCGCCTCCTATATGGTGAGTATTACACAGAACACTATCTAAAACCAGAGATAGACGAAAAAGGAAATACAATCTACCGAATTATTCCAGCTGAACGAGGCCTAAACTGTGCCTTACAGCGTGTAGATTTTGTATGCACTCGTGAGAATGGTGAGTATATTAGCCCTGATTCTTTTAAATACTGCGCCAGGGTTATCCACCATGAACTCAAAATGGCGTTCGACTACCATTCCCTCCGCCACACTCATGCTACTCTGTTAATAGAAAATGGCGCTGATATCAAGGACGTGCAGGCCCGCTTAGGCCACTCCGACATCAGCACCACACTTCAAATTTATACCCACGCTACAGATGCAATGGCAGCCAAAAGCGTAGATATCTTCGAAAATACCGTCAACCTTTGACAACGGCTGAAAAAAGCGTTGACAAAACGTTGACACCAACCTGCTTTTCCATCCTCTTACCCCTCATAAACCCTTATTTTATGCGGGTTAAGAGGCACACCGTCTCAACTGTTGTTTCGTTGTCCCAACTAAGTTCCTGAATTTCTTCACCGTCAAAAAATACCGGAAACTTAAATTTTATATGCTTCAAAAATCTTCCGTTCGGCTGTTCATCCTCGTAAATATCAACTCTTTCAACAAAACTGTTCATAAATTCTTTTTTCTCCATATCGGTGAATTTATCATACAGTTTGTCAAAGTACAAAAGATATTGATACACTCCATCCTCAGAAATTTTCTGCTGACGGATATACTCTTTTCTGGATACTATATCATCGATCAGACTTTCCAGTCGTTCAATCTCATCATACAAACCATTTAACCGATCCTGCATATCCTGATACTTCCTGTCATACATTTTATCAGAAATATCCAGATTGTCCATCTGTTGTCCTAACCTATTTTTAGCTCCCAATACTTGCCGCAGCTGTTTTTTCAAGTTCTCATGCTCTGTTTCCAATTCTCCGGTATCTATCTTAGAATTGATTTTTGCACGTATAGCGGCTTCAAATTTCGGATTATTCACCAGCTTTTTAATAACTTCTGCTACCGCATCATTTACTTTTTCTTCGTTCCACTGCTTCCGGTAATCACATTTATGACCATTCACATAATACCTATGCTTGCAGGCATAATAAAAATAATCCTTATAAAATGTTCCGTCTTTTTTCTTCTTACGGTTTACATTTCCATACATTCCCTTTCCACAAATTGGACATTTAAGAATTCCGGACAAAATATGTTCATGCTCCAAACTATGGATTTTCTCATGCTTTACTCCATTTATATTTCGTTTCTGTTTTGCCAAGTTCCAATCATCTTCGGAAATAATGGCTTCGTGAATACCATCACTTAATATATAAGAATCCTGCTTTACAATACGGAATTCATTTCTCTTGCCTGGCACTCTTTCAGTTTTCCTTCTTCCAAATGCCAATTTACCACAATAAATAGGATTATCAAGGACACCCTTTATAAAAGAAGTAGCAAACGCATCCAACGTATTATTCTGTCTCTTTTTCTTCTTGTAGCCATGCTCATTCAGATAGGCTGCAATGCCATTTACTCCCATATTGGTATGAATATATTTATCAAAAATAATACGAATGATTTCTGCCTCATCTTCTGCAATTTCCAGTTCTCCATTTAACAGCTTATATCCGTACGGAGCAAATCCGCCGTTCCATTTGCCATCTCTCGCCTTTTGTCTGCGCCCCTCCATTGTCTGTACCAGAATATTTTCACGTTCAATTTCTGCTACCGCAGACAGAACAGAAATCATCAGCTTACCGCTGTCTTTAGAACTGTCTATACCATCTTCAACACAGATCAAATTTACTCCAAAATCCTGCATTCTCTGCAAAGAATTAAGTACATCTGCAGCATTTCTTCCAAAACGGGATAACTTATATACCAAGACAAACTCTACACGATCTTTACCTTCTTCAATATCCCGAAGCATTTGCATAAATTCCTGCCGTCCTTCAATACTTTTTCCTGACTTTCCCTCATCCGAATACTCTCCGACAATCACCATTTCCTGAAAATCTGCATATTTTCTCAATCTTTCTTTTTGTGCTTCCAAGCTGTATCCTTCTACCTGCATAGACGTAGATACCCTTGTGTATATATAACATCTTCGCTTTTTCATTTATATTCTCCATACCAAATTACAGTTTACTTTTTATTTGTCCCAACTATATTTTACCGTAGCTGCACATACTCGTCAATATAGGTAAAATGCACAAATATCACGCAAGAAAAAAGAGAGCCAACATCTATGCTCTCCCTAATCATTTCCCAATGTATTCTGTTGCTGCTCTTGCTGGCAGTTATCTTCTGCTTTGTCCTCCTTCGGTAATCCATTCAGTTCCTGAAGGAGCTCACTGCCATATTTTTCTATCATTCTGGCAAGAAAATCAACACATCGTTCAAATTCAACTGTGTGTGCCATAGCTCCTCCTTCCAAACCGATATTTCTTGTCACCACGCATTTTTCGGCGGTACTCTTTAGCTGATCTGGAATTTGTGCTATAATTTCTATTAGACCAACTCCGTTCAGCCTGATGTCAGTTTAATGGAATTTCATAAGAAACTCATTGAGCATAGATTGAGCGGAAATTGAGTATTTTACAGAACAGGAGGGGATTCTATTTGGAAAGATGTGATTTTGGTTCGATTATGACGATCATTCGCCGTTATATCAGCGAAGATAAAGGAATGAATCAAATAGATTTTACCTATCTGTTATTTGACACGTTTATGTGCAGCGATGAAGCCATAGACTTTGATTTTGACAATGGACAGGTCTGCCGTTGGATGACAGGACAGGCAAAAGTAAGTCCCCGGATCGTAACCTACTTTTTAGATAAAGAACATCAATTAGAATTGGCAGGAAACATTCAGCGACATATTATTCCTCTGATGTATGATTCTGCTATGGCAGCAAAAGAATTATATGAGTTAGTATTACAGGATACATCTATTTCAGAGCCAAAAAAACAGGAACTAATCTGTTCTTATTCTCCCGCTGATATAGACACCATACATATTTTCATAACAAGGGTTCTGTGTTTCGGAATGGAACGGAATTTTGTGAAACGTGACACACGAACCAAGAAATTATTAGCCGCCGGAAATCTTTCTCCTGTCTTAACAGATTTTGTAATGGGAAATGACGTTCCCCGTCCATGCAGGCATTTTTGTGGACGTTCTGAAGAAATCGAAGTGCTGCATTCTCTGTTGGAAAAAGAGCGTAAAGTATTTTTATCTGGAATTGCCGGAATCGGGAAAAGTGAACTGGCAAAGGCTTATGCCCTGCAGTATAAGAAAGAATATACCAATATCCTGTATCTCACCTACAGCGGTGATTTAAAACAGGATATTACAGACATGGATTTTGCGGATGATCTTCCGCAGGATTCTGATGAAGAACGCTTCCGAAAACACAACCGTTTTCTGCGTTCTCTCAAAGAAGATACTTTGATGATTGTAGATAATTTCAACGCCACTTCCATACAGGACAGTTTTCTTTCGGTCATACTCAAATACCGCTGTCAGATATTATTTACTACCAGAAGCCGTCTGGACGGACATTCCTGTATGCTGTTGGAAGAAATTTCCGATAAAACAACGCTTCTGCAACTTGCAGGAAAATTTTTCTCCGACACAGAAGAAAAATCTGATGTCATAGAACAGATCATAGAAGCTGTCCATGCCCATACGCTCGCTGTAGAACTGGCATCACGCTTACTGGAAACCGGAATATTGGAACCAGAAATGCTCTTAAAAAAATTGTTGGAAGAAAATGTCGCTCTTGATGCAACTGATAAAATCAATATTATAAAAGACGGGCAAAGCAGCAAAGAAACCTACTATGGACACATACATACTTTATTCTCTCTATATCAGCTTTCTGAAACTCAACAAGATGTAATGAGATGTCTGTGCCTGATTCCTTTAACCGGTATTCCGGCACGAAGATTTGCTGCATGGCTGAATTTACCGGATTTGAATGCCGTAAATGATTTAATTGAAATGGGATTTATTCAGCCAAAAACCGGAAGAACCATTGTACTGCATCCCATGATACAGGAAATCGCTGTTGCAGATATGCAGCCGTCTGTAAAAACCTGTTTCCCTTTACTGGAAAGTCTGCAAAACATCTGCCTTTTACACGGCAATGATATTTCCTACTACAGACTTGTTTTCCAAACCGTTGAAAACATTATTACAAAAACAACTAAAGATGATATTTCTGGTTATTTATTATTCTTAGAAGATGTTTTCCCATATATGGAAAAATACCACGAAGAAAATGGTATGCAAAGAATCCTGCGTGAACTATCTTCTTTGCTGGAAGACACTTCTATCGGAACCGTGTCTGACCGGGCATTATTACTGGACTATAAAGCTACCCTTGAAAGAAATATTGGAAAAGCCGTAAAGCTGGAAAAAGAAGCGATGTCTTTGCTTTCTCCTGTTACACCTGAAAACGCCCACCTCGTCGCAAATCTATATGGAAATCTGGGTGGACTATATCACCAGCAGGGAAATACCGAACTGGCAAAACAGGCTATGGAGCAGGGAATCAGCTTATTAGAACAATACCAGCTTCTCTATATGAATGACAGTATTGTTCAAATCTGCAACTATGCAGCTCTCCTTACAGATACCGGTGAAGCGTCTCGTGGATTATCCTCCTTACGCAAATGTGCCCGGCTGGTAAAAGAATACAATTCCGATCAGTGTCTGGACTATGCCATTATTCAGGAAGCTATGGGAACTGCCTATCTGGTACAGGCTGATATAGAACAGGCTACCTCCCATCTCAAAAAAGCTATGGCAATCTATGAAATAGTATGGGAATCTGAACCGGAAGCTATCGATAATAAATACCAACAAATACAAGAATTGTATATCAATGCTGGAATACAAATTGGACAACAATTATTGAGCTCTACTAAAAATGTCTGAATAGTCTACAAATCAAACTATTCAGACATTAAAACTTATAACAATATGAATATTTTATATTAATTAGTCGGCAATAAATTTCCCATACTCTTCAAACTGATAGCTAAAGTAGAAGTATTATGTAGTAACGCAGAGGTCGTTGGTTGAATAATTCCTGCCACTCCTAGTGCAATCAGCATTGCATTAATACCGACAATCCCCCTGTAATTCCCCTGAATACGGTGCATCATCGCATTAGACAAACGTTTCAGTACTACGATTTCCCGCAGATCCTCAGCAGCAATCGTAATGTCTGCGATCTCTCGCGCAAGTTCTGCTCCATCACTGATTGCAATTCCCGCATCTGCTGCTGAAAGCGCTGGCGAATCATTGATTCCGTCACCGATCATCACTACTTTTCTTCCTGCCGCTTTCTCTCTTTCAATGAATCCTGCCTTATCTTCCGGAAGTACTTCGGAATAATATTCATCCACTCCCACTCGTTTCGCAATAGATGCTGCAGTACGTTCACTGTCTCCCGTCATCATGACGATCTTGGAAACACCTTCTTCTTTCAAAAATCTTACCATCTCCCCGGCTTCTTCCCTGAGAGGATCTTCAATACAGATTACAGCAACTAATTCTCCGTCAATGGCAAGGAACAAATGAGAGTATTCTTCAGGAAGCGTATCAAATCGTTCCTGATATTCCGGACGTATCCGGCACTTTTCATCCTCAAACACAAAATGACTGCTCCCTATTATGGTCTTCTTTCCTTCTATATAGGAGGAAATACCATGGGCTACAATATACTCCACTTTTGAATGCATTTCTTCATGATACAGACTTCTTCTCTTTGCAGCATCCACGACAGCTTTTGCCATGGAATGTGGAAAGTGTTCTTCCAGACAGGCAGCAATCCGCAGAGCTTCCGGTTCAGGATAATCGCCAAACACAATGACTTCTTTTACAGTTGGTTTCGCCTTTGTCAGCGTACCGGTCTTATCAAATACGATGGTATCTGCCTCTGCCACAGCCTCCAGATACTTCCCACCCTTTACGGTAATTCCATTCTGTCCGGCTTCCCGTATTGCAGAAAGGACAGAAATCGGCATAGCCAGCTTCAATGCGCAGGAAAAATCCACCATAAGAACAGAAAGAGCTTTTGTCATATTGCGTGTGACAGCCCAGACAAGCCCTGTCCCCAGAAGCGTATATGGTACCAGACGGTCCGCCAGATGCTCTGCCTTGCTTTCCAGATTGGATTTCAACTTTTCTGAGTCTTCAATCATAGTCACAATCTTTTCAAACCGGGTAGCACCTGATACGGCCCTGACTATGATTTCCAACTCTCCTTCCTCCAAAACGGTTCCTGCATATACGGACTGACCCTCAGTTCTTCGTACCGGAAGAGATTCTCCGGTCAAAGATGCCTGGTTCACCATTCCTTCTCCGCAAGACACCTCTCCATCAAATGGGATTACATTGCCCATGTGTACGATCACTCTGTCACCCGGCAAAATATCGGATGCCGGAACAAGAATTTCCTGCTCCTCTCTTTTCAGCCATACTTTCTTTATGTTTAAAGACATGCTGCGTGCCAGATCTCCTACAGACTTTTTATGTGTCCATTCCTCCAGCAATTCTCCAATTCCCAGCAGAAACATGACAGAACCGGCAGTATTAAAGTCTCCTCGCAGCACGGACACGCCAATCGCTGTAGCATCTAATACCGGCACCTCTATCTTCCGTCTGGCCAGACATCGAATCCCTTTTCCGATATATTGGACCACTTTAAAAGTAAGCCATATTTTTCTCACCGAATTTGGCAAGAGCAATTTCCCTCCATAATGGAGCAATGTTTTTGCTATCAGCTTTTCCCTGTATGCGGAATTTAAAGCACGCCCTGAACTTGATAATACATTATCCGGAACATCTGCTTTCTCAAAATGAAACTTTTTTAATTTATGGATCAGTTCTTCTCTGTCCCCTGTATAATAGATCACAGCATCTGCGGTGCGCTCATATACTTTGACCTTTATAACACTTTTCTGTTTTTCAAGAGCCCAGCAAAGAACATCCGCCTCCGTACATGTCATTCGGTTTCGGATAACGTGGATACGGAGACGGCCCTGTACTTCATGCTTGATAAGAAATCTCATCTTTTACCTATTCGTTTTCTTCCTGTTCAGACGCACCATCCTCCTGAACATCATCTTCCTGCACCTGCATTGCCTCTTCCTGTGCACGCTTTTCATTGATCTGTTGTGCTTCTGCAAGGATATCCTCTGCGTTCTCCTGCACTGTTGTAGCAGTCTTCATAACACAGTCTTTTGCCCGCAGTACAGCCGCAGTGCAGTTTGTATATACTTTTTTTGCGTCCTTACTGGAAAGGAGCTTTACACCCGCAGTCCCAAATACGACTCCTCCTACAAAACATCCGATTTTTTTCAAAGTAGAATCACTAAACATCCTATGTACCTCCTGATTATTTGTGTTTATAGCCTGTATAGAATACCATCAAAAAGCAAAAGACGGACGCCCACGCCCAAAACCTATGTTGTTTCACAACCACATCACTTCCTTTTCTATAAGACTCTGTTTATTTTTTCATAGTAACAACTTTCATTTAAGATAGTCAATTCTAACAGTCCTTATTGATAAATTTTGTCATTTGCAGGCTACTTATATACGATTTCTCTGCTAAGCACCCCGATATTCTCCAATTCCTTTACCAGACGGTAAACGGTTGCCATCCCAATGCTCTGGTCAAGTTTCACCACCCGGGCATAAATTTCCTTGCAGCTGGAACACCTGTCTTCCAGGATAATATCTAAAATCATTTTACGCTGCTTTGTAATTCTGCAGCCATTTTCTTTCAGTTTTATAATAATACTTTCTTTTTCACCGTTCATACCCGCTTTCTCCCATATGAAATACCACGGTCTAGCTTTGAATAGACTCAACTAAAAACCCTGCTTTTTCTACTGCGCAGATCAGGATATCTTCCCCTATTTCACGATCAAGGGATATCTCAGCACAACTTTTATTAAGATCTACTCTGGCGGAGACTCCATCAATCCGATTCAAGCTATCTGTCACACTTTGTACACAATGTTCACAATGCATTCCTGTAATAAACATGGTTTTCTTTGCGATGACCGGACCCGTCAATTTCTTTTTTTTCTTTTTATTTTTGCTGCTGCAATTTCCTCCCGCTGGACATCCAACACATTTCACTCCGCTTCTTTTTGCCTTAATAAGATATGCAGCTGCACTCCCTACTAAGATTACAATAACAAGAACTGCTATCATATTTTCCATAGAGCATTTCACATCCTTTTCTAATAAAAATGGTGGACAAAGTACTTCTTCTCTGTCCACCGTCTGCTATAACTTTTATCCTTTATGATTTTACAGAATGCAGGCTGTATTCTGAAGCAAACTCTTTATCTGACTTACGGATTCTCCAGAGAATAATCAAAGCAAATACAATAACCGCGATAAGTCCCGGAATAAATGCGGTGCCAAAAGATCCTGTTGTGATCAATGTACCAATCTGATATACACCAAAAGCTACGGTATACCCCGTTGCAAGTTGGAGACAGATTCCTCCAAGCAGCCATTTTCCACTCTTCATTTCTGAATTCATCGCTCCAAGAGCTGCAAAACAAGGTGGTGTGTAAAGGTTAAACATCAAATAAGCAAGAGCTGCTACCTTTGTCAGTCCCATAACAGTTGCTACTTCATTCCCACTTCCAACCAACGCCAGTTCATCTGTATCTATTAAGTTTGTGATACCGTAAACTACTGCAAGCGTCCCAACTACGTTTTCTTTTGCGATAAAACCTGTCACTGCCGCTGCTGCAAGCTGCCACACTCCAAATCCAAGCGGTATGAACAAAATCGCAAACGGATGGGCAATGGATGCCAAAATAGATGTCCCTTCTGCACCTTCTTCTACAAGCTGGAACTGCCAGTTAAAGCTCTGCATGATCTGTACCACCGTATTGCATACCAGAATGATCGTTCCTGCTTTTACGATATATGCTTTTCCTCGCTCCAGCATAGAGCCGCATGCCCTTTTCAAGCTTGGAAACTTATATTCCGGAAGTTCAATAATAAAGAAAGATTTTCTGTATTTTTGTCCTGTAATCTTTTTCACAAGTAAAGCTCCAAGCAAAACTAAGAGAATACCCACCAGATACATAGTTGCTGAAACCCACCATGCGTCCGCAAAGAATGCACCTGCAAAAAGAGCAATCACTGGGATTTTAGCTCCACATGGCATAAATGGTGTAAGCATCGCTGTGGTACGACGTTCTCTTTCGTTACGGATTGTACGGCAAGCCATAACGCCCGGAATCGCACATCCTGTACCAATGACCATAGGAATGACAGATTTACCGGAAAGCCCTACTCTCTTAAAAATCGGATCCAGAACTACTGTAGCTCTTGCCATGTATCCACAATCTTCCAATAATGCAATTAAGAAGTACATGACCATAACAAGCGGAAGGAAACCGACAACTGCACCAACGCCACCGATGATACCATCTACAAGGAGTGCATACAGAAGCGGGTTTGCATTTTCCATCAGTCCGCCGACCCATCCCTGGAAAGTCTCGATCCATGCCACCAGCCAGTCTGCGATCCAGGTACCGAGCGTTGTCTGGGATATGTAGAACACAAGGAAGATAACTGCTGCGAAAATCGGTATACCGATAATCTTATGTGTGATGATACCGTCAATCTTATCCTGTACGTTTCTATCCTTTGTAAAAACTTTTCTCTTCTCTACCTGCTTTACAATTCCATTCACAAACTCAAAACGCTTTCTGTCAGCCGCTTCTACTGCCGTTTTATCTTTGAAATCAATATCCCCCTGCACATAAGGTGCTTTCTGACCTTTTCCTCTTAATGCAGCCGCAGCATTTACAGTCTCTTTGAGTCCTTCATGTCCGGAAGAAGTGGAAATCGTCTTGATTACCGGACAGCCCAGCTTTTCAGACAGAATCTTCTCGTCAATTTTTGTCTGTTTCTTATTAACGATATCGCTCTTATTCAGTGCGACAACTACTGGAATCCCAAGTTCCAGAAGCTGTGTGGTAAAAAACAGGCTTCTGCTCAGATTCGTAGCATCCACGATATTGATGATCACATCCGGATTCTCATTCTTGACGTATCCGCTGGTAATGCTTTCTTCCGATGTAAAAGGAGACATAGAATAAGCGCCCGGCAAATCTACCGCAACTAACTCCTCCGTCCCGTCATAATAACCTTTCTTGATCGGACTTTCTTTTCTTTCGACCGTAACGCCTGCCCAGTTCCCGACACGTTCATTCCTGCCGGTAAGTGCATTGTACATGGTCGTCTTTCCACTGTTGGGATTTCCTGCAAAAGCAATCCTCATAATTCTCCTCCTTTTCGACGTCTTTAATTATACGCATCTTATCTTTATTAGTATGCACTAACCTTTGTGCAAAAAAAATAGTGGAAACTACTATTTTTTTATTATATTGAAATGGCTTTCGCCAGATCAGTATCAATATTATAACGCCCATCCTTAATGGAAACTACACAGCCACCCTTCAGATGAGAAACCACTGTAATTGGTTCACCACTGTAACAGCCAAGAGAAAACAGAAAAGAGGTCAGTTCTTCATCATCTGTCAAAATTTCCTTAATGATATATTCTTCCCCTTCTTTGGCTTCTGTTAAATTCATATCCACTCGCTCCTTATAGTCATTTTTACAATTATACTTAAAATTTACTCACAGCTATTCGATGTTTTTTCTCATTTGACGTTGTTAGTATATTCTAATCCCGGTGAGTTGTCAATAATTATTTAATACTTTTTTATTTTTCTTTTATAAATATATCTGGCTGAATACCATGAATCATGATACAATAACTATACAATTTTTATAAAAGAATCCGAATGATATAGGAGGTGACAAGCTATGCACATAAATTCGTCTGGTGAAAACTATCTGGAAACTATTTTAATATTAAGCAAAAAACGTCCTGTTGTTCGTTCTGTGGACATCGCTACAGAATTAGACTTTAAAAAACCCAGCGTAAGTGTGGCTATGAAGAAACTGCGTACAAGCGGACATATAACGGTATCTCCGGAAGGATATATTAATTTAACTGAATCTGGAAAAGAAATAGCTACACAGATTTATGAACGCCATGTTCTTCTTTCTTCCTGGCTAGAACGTCTTGGTGTTGATCCGGATATTGCCGCACAAGATGCATGCAGGATAGAACATGTCATTAGTTCTGAAAGTTTTGAAGCCCTCAAAAAGCATATCAAATAACTCTCTTCTCACTATAAATTGAATGGCATTTTAAAACCGGGAATTTCATACTTTCCCGGTTTCTAAAATCTTTTCATTTTCCATATTTAGTATTGCATTATTGATTTTTATCGTGCTTCTTATATCGAATATGCCCAACAATACCTGCAGCAAAGAAGAGTATTGCGGCTAAAAGTTGCATGCTTACCACAAAATCAACCCCATCTTTTCTGAAACTGTCAAAAAAGTTAGTCAGCCATATTACTGCGCCTACAAACCACAATAAATACCATCGTTTTCTTTTGCTTTTCATAACTTTTTTACCACCACACAAATCCAACCTTTTTTTGTTTTATCTACTTTTACTCCTCTAAAACCGGCATCCTCCAAAGATTTTTCTATTTGCTCAGAATTGTAAATCTTCATCCCCTGTATTATCTTCGTCCACTTTTCATCCTTTGGATTTTCACCGTTTGATTCATTGCAGATCATAAACGTTCCGCCGATTTTCAAAATTTTATATACCTTCTTAAAAGCCTCACTAATATCCGGCCAGAAATATATTGTTTCAAATGCAGTAATTACATCGAAAGTTTCACCTCTGAAAGGGAGTTTCATGACATCCCCCTGCAGGATTTCACAACGCTTACTTTCTATCCCTGCTTTATTGATTTTTTTGCTTTTTTCTACACTGATTTCTGAATGATCAATGCCAACCACTCTGCCATACGGACTTTTTTCTAATAACTTTCTGACATTTGCCCCACCGCCACATCCAATATCCAGACATACATTATCGCTTTGAATTTCCATATGTGTAAATCCCCATTCAGCCATAGATGAATGACCAGTATTCATCATATGAACCATAATTTTGCCGCCGATTCCTTTTGGCTTACAAGTATTTTGAAAAAAAGACATAACCTATACCTCTATCAACTCACCAAAACAATATCTATTCTTAATATATAAAAAAATTTCGCTACATACAGATACTTCCAAGAATCTCCTGTAACGCATTTTTGCTACTTGAATGGCATCTCACTACATCCGCATTGCAGCGTTCCGCCTCCTCCACTGCACACCTGGCCATCTTATGGGAAACCGTATTCGTGAACAGTACAATCAAATCTGGATTCCCAATCTGTTTACTTAAAGTTGCAGACATCTGTGTAAAGACTTTCGCTTTACAATTAAAACTTTTACAAACTTTTTTGTACTGACAGACCATTCTATCATGCCCGCCTATAATAACAACACTCATACCCAACCTCCCATTTTTAATATATTCATAAAACGCTCCGATAGCAGATATCTACAAAATCATCCGTTCTTGATCATCGGTTGCGTTCTAAATCGTATTATGGGAACGCTGCTATTAACTGATTAAAATCTTTTCTCGCAGCATTCCCCAATATTTATTAATCCAGATTTTCACCCAACGCTTTGCAGGATTGAATCCCCTCATCATCGGGCATTTCATTGCAGATCACGCTTTCACAAATCAAGACAGCTCCCGCCTCTTTGCATCTTGTCTCCCAGTCTCTCATCCACTCTCCATCTCCCCAGCCATAAGAGCCAAACAGTGCAATTCTTTTTCCTGAAAGTTTTGATTCACAAGAAGCAAACATCGGTTCAAATTCCTCTTCTTCCAATACTTCTGCTCCCATTGCCGGGCATCCAAAAGCGATCGCATCATAAGAATCCATCATAGAAACATCAAATTCATCCGGAGTTAATAATACAACCTCTGCCCCCTTCTCCTTCGCGCCCTCCAGTACTGCCTTTGCCATGGCTTCTGTATTTCCTGTGCCACTCCAATAAACTACTGCAATTTTACTCATGATTTTTACCTTCCTTTCTGAAGTTTGTGATTATATAGTAATCGTAAGCTGTTCAACAGCCACGCCACTTTTCCATCTCCTGCAATAAATTTCTGTGCATTTTTTATATTTTTTAAACAGAATCCTCGCGGCCTGTTCATCCCCGTACACCTTCCAACACCCAGAACATTTGCTGCAGGCCGCCTTATTCTCAATAAATCCTTTTACATCCTCTGCCGGATACCCTAAGAATAAACCTATTTCATGCGGAAAGTCTGGGGCACTCTGCAGTTTTTGAATCAGTCTGCAGATGCACTGTGATAGATTCGTACAATCATATCCCTTACATTTCAATATGATCTGAGTTTTCTCATCAGAAAAATCTTCTTTTAACTTTTCTGGACGATAGACATAAACCAGCATCCGTTTGTCTGATATGCGAACCGGGATAATCCGGATCCCTTTCTGTGTCAGTTTTTGATTAAATTCACGTATTTCTTTTATAATCATCTTTTGTGAACTATAAGGGCATGAAAAAAGACTTCCCGTTTTCAGTCCTGCTAACGTAGGTGAACAATGGCATACTAACATTTCCTCTGACATTTTCTTTCACTTCTCCTTAAACATCTTTTCTGAAAATGAATCTACTCTACCCAGTAAGTTTTCTTTATCAATAGTTAGTTTTAACTAATTCATGTGAAAAAAATATGCACACCTTGCTTTCATTAAAAACATCAGATGTACGTTTCTATAATTTTATAAACCTATCCCATTATCTAAACATAAGCCGTTTTTTAATTAGCTTTAACTAACTTTAGTTTACTTTATTTTTTCACTGTTGTCAATCCATAAATAGATGTGATTAATAAATAATATTTACTAACCTGATTATACACCCGTTTTTTCGTTGTAACTATTCCTGTTTATATTTGAAAGTTCATTGTAACTCAATTCTCACTCAATCCCGGCTCAATGCCATTCCCCCTTCTTTTCAATAAACTAATCCTGTGCGAAACATCCGCACAAAAGATTATCGGAAAGGAGGATTTTTATGAAAACACAAAGAGGAAGTCCTGTTACAGATGAAAAATACTGCAATAGATAAGTGTTCGTCATCTGAGGGGAGGTGAGTGCATGACAACCTTTCTTACTGCAAACAGTACTCTACCGCCATATATGGCATTTCCCAGTTTTCTTCTGGACTGTGATTTCTCCGAAACCACAAAACTGCTCTATATGGTGCTTTTAAACCGGGCAAGATTATCACAAAAAAATGACGGCTGGATTGATAAAAAAGGTCATGTGTTCTCCTATTTCACCATTGAAGATATGGCAGCAACACTTCGCAAAAGCCAGACAACCATCAAAACATCTCTGAGTGCTTTGGAACAAGTAGACCTTATCTGTCGTGCTCGTCAGGGAACCGGGAATCCCAACCGGATTTATGTAAAAGTCCCGGCTGATTTTTCAACACAGCCTGCAAATAAAAAGTCAAGGCTAAAATGAAAGAACTTTGAAAATTTTATAC
>ERZ779820.128-NODE-128-length-49404-cov-4.693287_pt1 | contig 49404 bp, 43 predicted proteins | sample MGYA00511563_ERZ779820 | MGnify/ENA primary metagenome ERZ779820 (study PRJEB29588, sample SAMEA1964852) | human gut metagenome | biome: human gut; feature: human-associated habitat; material: faeces | place: Denmark | collected 2008/2010 ...
TCTTCTACAATGTGATCGGTATTCCACTGGCAGCCGGTGTATGGATTCCGATTTTCGGATGGACACTGAACCCCATGTTTGGTGCAGCTGCCATGAGCCTTTCCAGTTTCTGTGTGGTAACCAATGCACTGAGACTGAATCTCTTTAAGGTACATGATGCTTCCAGAGACAAAAAAATAAAACAGAATGTGGAAGAAATCCATTATATTTCAGCTAATGCAGAAATGAAAAACGTAACAGAAAACAAAAGTCTAAAGGCAGAGAATCCAGACTTTTGCAACAGTGAAATTCATGATCCAAAAGATCAGGAAAATATAAAAGAAAACAAGGAGAACAAAGAAATGACAACAATCACAGTAAACGTAACAGGAATGATGTGTGGACATTGTGAAGCACATGTGACAAAGGCAGTAAAAGAGGCATTTGGAGTGGAAGATGTAGTTTCCTCCCATGAAAAAGGAACCACAGTGATCCATGCTCCGGAGAAACTGGACGAGGATAAGATCCGCGAAGTGATCAAAGAAGCCGGCTATGAAGTAACTGGTATCACACAGGAATAAAAAACAAAAAGGGGATTTTATGGAAAACCAGAACCAGACACCACATAAAAGACGTGTCCGTTATAAAGGAAAATATCCGAAGAAATTCGAAGAGAAATACAAGGAATTACAGCCTGAGAAATATAAAGATACCATTGAACACGTGATTCAGAAAGGAAATACCCCGGCGGGAATGCATATCTCCATTATGGTTAAGGAAATCCTTGATTTTCTTAATATCCAGCCGGGCGAAACCGGATTTGATGCCACATTGGGCTATGGCGGCCATACGAAAGCGATGCTTCAGTGTCTGAATGGCAAGGGCCATATTTATGCAACAGATGTAGACCCTGAGGAATCCGCCAAAACAAAGAAACGTCTGTCAGAGCAGGGATTCGGGGAAGAACTGCTGACAGTAAAGCTTCAGAACTTCTGCACCATTGATGAGATTGCCAAAGAGGTTGGAGGATTTGACTTTATTCTGGCAGATCTCGGTGTTTCATCCATGCAGATTGATAACCCCAAAAGAGGTTTCTCTTTTAAAACAGACGGACCTCTGGATCTGCGCCTGAATCAGGAAACCGGCATCAGTGCAGCCCAGCGTCTGGATACCATTTCCAGAGAGGAGCTTGCGGGAATGCTCTGTGAAAATTCCGATGAACCATACTGTGAGGAACTCGCCAAAGCCATTACCGATGAGATCCGCAGGGGAAATCATATTGATACTACCACAAAACTGCGTCAGGTAATCGAAAAAACTCTTGATTTCCTTCCTGAAAAAGAAAAGAAAGAGACAATTAAGAAGACCTGTCAGCGAACCTTCCAGGCATTGCGTATTGATGTTAACCATGAGTTCGAAGTACTGTATGAATTTATGGAGAAGCTTCCGGATGCTTTGCGTCCGGGCGGACGTGTGGCAATCCTTACCTTTCATTCCGGTGAAGACAAGCTGGTAAAGAAAGCGCTTAAAGCAGGATACAAGGAGGGAATCTACTCAGACTATGCAAAAGATGTGATCCGCCCCTCTGCCAAAGAGTGCACACAGAACCCAAGAGCCCGTTCCACAAAGATGCGCTGGGCTATAAAGGCTGAATAAAGTTCTAATAAATGTTTGTGAATTACTCGGTAACTGAGTTACCAGAGCATCTGAATTAAGGCGGGATACCGCCTTTTTTCAGGGTGCATCCATGGCACCACTACTGTTTGCTCTTTAGAGCTATACAGCTACTTTTATTATTTCCGGTGTTTTCAGTCCGGTTACGGACAATTCTCTTTTTACTCCGGATACGGAGTGATATTTTCTCAGGATATTATATGCGCCTACGGCATCTGCGTTATAGGTTCTGTTTCCATCTCTGTACAGCCCTCTCTCTTTCCGTTTGGACGGCTCTGCATATCTTTTCCCCACTTTCGGTGACAGCGGACTGCACTGGCTGGTATAACTTTCTTCCTGTTTTATAAAACGGATCCCATATCTTTTCAGCTTATATTCCAGCATGATGTAGATCCTGTTATACGGCAGGCTGTGGAACTTCTGGTTTGTCCTGTGTCCCAGGTCTTTTTCTCTCCGGATGTTCCGGATATCCCCTGCAACAACACAAGTGATCCCCTGTTCCCGGCAGTATTCTGCAAGATATCTTGTGACCTTGTGCAGATAGTCCGTTACTGAGTCTTGTTTTCTCTTATATAACTTCCTGATATGTTTTGATGTAGCCAGATACTTTACTCCCTTTCCGGACTGCTGCCCATACCACTGGGCCTGCACCCTTGCGATCTCTTTATGGAAATATCTTTCCAGTGCAAGGTACTTCCTGCCCAGGATAAACGTCTTCCCATTTTCGGAATCATAACACGTCATAAGGTTGTGAAGCCCCAGATCAATAGACAGTTCATGTCCGTTCTGTGGAAGTTCTTCCTGGTCAGGGATCTCATAAACAACAATAATTTTACAGTTTCCCTTCTCCGGCGGATAGATCCGCAGCTGTTTGATCTGATCCATGCCCCTGAAAATCTTATTTTCAAGGTAAAGAAAGTTTTCATGGATCTGATACGTTTCTTCCATATATTTTTTTAATGCCTTTGGAAGGGAAAGGCGGACTCTGCCCATATCCCGCTCATGCACGATTCCCATCTGCATATAGGTAATGGGGATACTTTCCTGCTTAAACCGCGGCGGTCTGGGAGTCTCGATCCCCCCGGATCTTTTCAGGGCATAAAAAGACTTCCATGCCTTGTCCAGCAGCTTACAGACTTCCTGGGCGGTCTGGGACGGGAGCTGTTTATACCACAGATCCTCTTTATGGGCTTTTTTCTGATAATACCAGTCCGGATACTGCTCTATCCCAGTTTCTTTGTAATGCTGACGCTCGTAATTACAGACATTCCAGAGCTTGGATGCTGCATAGCACATATGCCCGATGAGGTTCGCATATTCCCGGCTGACCTTTATGGATGTTTTCTTTGACAGCAGCATTTCCTCTCCTCCATCGTATCAGTACGCTTTGCTCTGATGTTCGATGTACCTGCGGATATTTTCTTCCGATACAGATCCGACCGTTTCCACATAATAGGAATGGTTCCACAGCTCCCCTTTCCAAAGCTGGTTTCTTATTTCCGGAAAACGTTCGAAAAGTTTCCTGCCGGAGATCCCCTTCAGGTATTTCACGATCACAGTTATGGATAATTTCGGAGGGGCTGACACAAAACAGTGTACATGGTCTCCTTCCCCACATTCAAACAGATGGACCGTAAAGCCCTTATCTTCTGCGATCTCCTGCACCAGTTCCTGCAGATAGGCCTCGACCTCCGCACTTAATATCTTCCGCCGGTATTTTACCGACCATACCATATGGTAATTAATATTGCACACACAAGTGCGATAATGTATAAGATTTTCTTTCATGCATATAGTATACCATGATATCAAAAATTTCGCAACAAAATATCGAACATATTTTCTTTTTTATGATGCTGGATACAGCTTTTTATAGGGAGAAATTGAATGAAAACCGTTTTGTTATTCTTATTTATTATGAGTGCAGATATGCACAGTTTGCGCTTTCATCGGTAATTGAATTGCCGAGGATTCCCGCTTATTATCCTAAAACTACTTTACTAGAACTTCCTATTCCTGTCAAGGCATTGTTCAGACCTGTATTAATGCCACCCATAATTGGGTTACTAACCATAAGAAAAGCAAAAAAGCTAACTAACTGACATTGGTTCACAGGTACCCTGTAAACTGTAGCATCTGAGCTGATTTCCTGTAACATAGGATTCTTTGGTATTGATTTTAAAGAATAATAGGCCTATAATATAAAAATAAATATGTTGAGATTTTATATTGCAAACAGCACATAATTATATTGTCACTAACTATAATAAAGATATAGAAAATAATATACTGATGACTAACGCAATAACGTTTGTTAATGAACACATCGATAGTTTTGTAGATATAGATTCAACACATAAAGAGAATATGAAAAATTATACCAGAGATATTATTTCAACCATAATGTCAATTATTATAACAGGAACAACACTTCCTGCGGTTCTTATGTTCTGCATTCCATATTTTGTGTATTCATTCTCGCATTATTTAAAACGAATATCTTTACTTGCATTAAATTCCACATTAAGTGGAAGGCTGGCAGACCGTATTGACATTGAAATATGGGGGGGAATTTTCAGTAAATTTGTTGTATTGTAGAATAAAAGAGATTGCTCTACAGGATTAAAGGATACGATTATGAAAAAGAATAAGAGTGTTGCAGTAGTCTTGATTTTAATGATAATTATATGCCATCTTCTTGTAACCTTTTTTAAGGTAAACACAGATTACTTTAAATATAATTATAAATTTGATAAATCCGAAATCGTAGAAGCAGAGGTCTTCTATAAGCAAAGAAAAACAATAAAACAATCAAGAAACAGAATCAATCTTAATTTTTGGTATAACGGCGAGGAATATTTACAGGAATACTGGCGAGGGCTTTTTGAATATGCAGGAGAAAAAACCTGTTTGCATGTGATAAAAACAGTTGAAGCTCCTGATACAGTGATTTTTGTGCGGGATCTTATTATTCCTTTTCAATATACTACATACATCTTATTTATTATATTTTTCTGTATCAGCATCTTTATACGGCATTTCAGGCATTAACTTTTATGTACCGTAAATAATAACTTAACATCTAGCATCTTTTCTGTGCTTTCGCAGTCCGACGTACCACTCCATTATGAAACAGATACATCCCGCAGTTCGCGGCATGTTCATCTGCTTTCGCTTTCTTCAGCCATTCATCCATAGACGGTTTCTTCATAAGCTTACCTCCGGTTATTTTCCGGTTATCTGACCATAAACCGCTTCTATTTCTTCCTTTGTTGCAAGATTTTCAGAAAATGCACTTGCACTTCCTGCTGCAATTCCCATGTGGAATGCATGTTCATAATCCTTCTTCTCCATCCAGCCTGCAACGAACCCTGCTACCATGGAATCTCCTGCACCCACACCATTGACCAGTCTGCCTTTCGGTGCAGGTTCTTCAAATACCTGTCCATCCTCTGCTACCAGAACTGCACCTTCGCCGGCCATGGAGATCAGCACATTTCTTGCACCTTTTTCCTGAAGTTTCTTTCCATATGGAATTACATCTTTTCTTGTTTTTAATTCTACACCGAAGATCTCACCCAGTTCATGATTATTTGGTTTTACAAGGAATGGATGATATTTCAGGACATTGACCAGAAGATCCTTTGTGGCATCCACTACGATCATCACACCTTTTCCATCCAGCCTTGCCATGATCTGTTCATACATGTCATCCGGCATAGAAGATGGAATGCTGCCTGCCAGGAAAAGTACATCGCCTTCTCCAAGCTCTTCCAGCTTCTTCATCAGTTCCTCTACTTTATCCTTGCTGATCACCGGTCCTGCACCATTGATCTCGGTTCCGTCAATAGATTTCAGTTTCAGATTGATCCTTGAAACCCCTTCACTAATCTGAATGAACTCAGATTTCACACCCATTTCCTGTAATCTGCGAATAATTTCTTCTCCGACAAATCCTGCTGTAAATCCAAGTGCTGTATTCTCAATTCCCAGATTCATCAGAACTGTGGAAACATTGATTCCTTTTCCGCCCGGAAGCATCAGTTCGGAACTTGTTCTGTTTGTCAGTCCCAGTTTAAAATCATCTACTGAAACAATATAGTCCAGAGACGGATTAAAAGTTACTGTGTAGATCATCTCTTCTTTCCCTCCCGTTTTATATTGGTATCCTTTCGGAGTCTTTATTTCACTTGCACCAAAAGATTCCAAAAGTACATATTGTCATGTCTTTTCTGCATGTTCATGACTGCTTTTTGTTTATGATCTTAGTATACTGTCATATTCGTTCAAAGTCAATCAAACTAATTCATAAAAATAATGACTGATTTTGGTTCACTTTGCACAAAAAAGTCATAATCAGTCAAATACAAGCGAAAAAATCCTCTGATCAGGATTGCTATAAATTCCATAATCAGAGGATTTACTGTTTTCTGTTATTTTATTACTTTTGTTTCCTTACATTTTATGCTTTTCTGCTGCAAAGAACGCTTTTGTTTCTTTTACGATCACTCCACTTAATGCGAACAATGCGATCATATTCGGAATCGCCATCAGTCCGTTGAAGATATCTGCGATCGTCCATACAGCACTTACTGTCATGTACGGTCCGATAAATACTGCCAGAATGTAAAGCCAGCGGTATGTAAGGATTGTTTTCTTATGTCCGTTTGTCAGATATTCCAAACATCTTTCACTGTAATAATCCCATCCAAGAATTGTAGTAAATGCAAAGAATACCAGACAGATCATTAATACAAATGCAGAAATCTGTCCAGGAATCGGAAGTCCATGCTGGAATGCATAGGTTGTTACCTGAACACCTTCCAGACCTTCTACCTGCCATGCACCTGTCAGTACGATAGAAAGACCTGTCATTGTACAGATCACGATAGTGTCAATGAATGTACCTGTCATACTTACAAGACCCTGACGTACAGGTTCTTTTGTCTGAGCTGCTGCAGCTGCGATCGGTGCACTACCAAGTCCGGACTCGTTTGAGAAGATTCCTCTTGCAACACCTTTCTGCATTGCTACAAACATGGATCCAACTGCTCCTCCCGCAAGTGCACTTCCTGTAAATGCAGATTTCACGATAGAAGCCAGTGCTGCCGGAACAGCTGTGATATTTGTAATAATGATGATTACTGCAAGTCCTACATAAAGAACTGCCATAAATGGTACGATAATCTCAGATACTTTTGCAATTCTCTGGATTCCTCCAAGAACAACAAGACCTACACACACTGTCAGGAATAATCCTGCGATCACAGTAGCCCATGAATAGTTTCCTCCGAGCAAAGAAACTGTATGTGCCATATCCGGATCAAAGAAGTTCTTAACTGCAGATGCAATACTATTCACCTGTGTAAATGTACCGATTCCAAAGAGACCAACTCCGGCTCCGAAGAATGCGAAAATCTTCGCAAGCCATGTCCACTTCTTACCCATTCCGTTTTCAATATAATAGAATGGTCCGCCGAGTACATGCCCGTCTTCGTCGATTGTGCGATATTTGATTGCCAGAAGACCTTCTGCGTATTTTGTCGCCATTCCAAAGAATGCCGCGATAACCATCCAGAACAACGCTCCCGGACCACCAAGTGCGATTGCTGTTGCAACACCTGTGATATTACCGGTTCCGATCGTTGCTGACAGAGCTGTACAAAGTGCCCCAAAGCTGGTCACTTCTCCGCTACCGTCTTCTTCATCTTTAAACATGAATTTGAAAGCTTTGCCAAGATGCCTGATCTGTACAAGACCAAGTCTGGCTGTTAGAAAGATACCTGTTGCCATGATGAGGCAGATTAACGGAAGCCCCCACACAGCATTGTCGATTGCAGTGATGATTTTGTCGATTTGTGCAAACATTTCTTTATTCCTCCATCCTTTTGCCTGAGAGACTCGCGGCATGTAACTGCATCCATGACCGCTTACACCTTCGGCGCTCTTTTTAAAGAGACTCTCCTGAGTATTGTTGTCATTTACGTCAGATGTAAATGACAACAAATTTTTCTCTTTCGTGCTTTAACACGATAGAAGTAAGAATAGCACTATGTTATAAGAAATGCAATATATTTCCGGCAGTTTTTTCAATTAAGATTACTAATATTCATTAATAAGATACTATTGTTTACTCTGCCAGCTCTTTTCCTGCTTCTTTAAGTTCCTCAAGCACATCATCTTCCGGGGCATCGTTTGCAATGATTCCTTCTTCACGAATCAACTGAGCTCCGGCATTTTTCATGCGATCTGCCCAATCTCTCATCCATTCTCCGTCTCCCCATCCATAAGAACCAAACAAAAGAATCTTCTTTCCTGAAACAAGAGATTCCAATTCTTCTACAAATGGCTCCATCTCAGATTCTTCGAGCACCTCAGCCCCCATCGCCGGGCATCCAAGCGCTAACGCATCTACCGCCGCCACTATTTTTGCATCTGCATTTCCTACTTCCAGAAGTTCTGCTTCCTGACCTGCCGCTTTGATTCCTTCGACAACCGCCTCTGCCATTGCCTGTGTATTACCGGTTCCACTCCAATATACAACTGATATACTCATTTTATAAATTCCTCCACTTTCTTTGATTCAATGCGATTTCACGGATGTTTTTCCCATCCAGATACTCATTTACCGCGCAATCTTTTGCTCGGTCATATTCATGAAAAATCATTCTCGCTTTTTCAGGATTACTATATACTTTCCAGTATCCTGTCATAATAAAATCTTTGCCATCTTTTTCAATAAAGCTCTGCACATCTGCCATCGGATATCCAAGAAAAGCTCCTATCTCATGCGGAAATCCATTTCCTTGTGCAGTACACTCGCAGATACGTTCTGACAGATGTGCCAGCATTTCCTCGATATTGCTTTCCTTATATCCGTATTGTCCGATCAGTTCGCGGAGTTTTGGCTGGTTCATATATTCTTCCAGCTCTTTGGGGCGATAGAAAAGGACAAGGCATTTCCCCTCTGAGCAGGATAATTTATAAAAATTGATCTCCATCCCGGAAAACATTTCTTCCAATTCAGAATATGATTCATTTTCCATTGAAATCAGGCCAGATACTTTAAGCCCTTTCAGAAAAGGCGCACACTGTAATATAACCTGAAATCCAAGCCTCACCTTCCGATCTTTATTTTTTAGATAGTAGGATAATACTTCCGTCGGCATATCGTTCTCCTTAGTTTTATTTTGAGAATGGTTTTCATTCAAGTATTATGTTAACATAAATGAAAATGATTTTCAATACAGTTTTTGAGAACTTTTCTCATTGCCGTGGTAGCATCTTGCCGCTCATTTCTTATGGTAATTCCGCATAAAACTTTTTCAAATTTTAACACTTTTTTAGTTGTTACTCACATATCTTTAGTGTATAATGAATTTATAAATATTTGAGAGGTGAGAAAATCTCAAACATTATACACACTTACATAAAGGAGAGATTCGCCATGGTAAATTTAATCACAGGCCCAAGAGGCAGCGGAAAAACACAGCAGATGATCGATCTTGCAAACGAGAAGGTTAAGACTTCTTCCGGTAATGTCGTATTTATTAAAAGGAGCAGCAAAGACACTTATTCTGTAGATTTCAATATCCGTGTCATCAAGATGGCTGATTATCCTGACATCCTTACCTTAGAAGAATTCGTAGGTTTCCTCTATGGTATGGCTGCTGGCAATCACGATATCGAAGCTGTTTTCATCGACAGTATCTTAAAGCAGGCTAATATCACATTAGAAAGTCTTCCGACATTTATCGAGAAATTAAATAAGATTTCCGAAGATGCCAAGATTGACTTCTACCTCAGCGTCAGCGCAGATAAAGCTGAGATTGCAGATGTTGACACACTTGGATGCACAGTTCTGTAAGCATTTACAACGTAGTGTAACACAGGATTCGCCCTTCTGGGTCTGAATTAAATGTTTTCAGGAATCAAAAAAGAAGTACTTCCGTTCTCCGGTTGTACTTCTTTTTTTCGCTTCTTTCTCTTATTCTGTCTGTGCAGAATCCCCTGCCGTATCTTCTGCCTGCTCTTCTTTCGCAGCTTTTGTGCTGATCTGTTCACTCGCTTTTCCATTCAGGGAAAGAACTGTATCCACCTGCTCCCCCTTCTTATACTCAACTGTGACTTCATCTCCGACATTAAACCGGATAATATCAATAAAATCTACAACAGATACATCAAAGATCTCATCCGAACCTTCAAGCATGATATAATAATGAGAATCACCGTCTATAACGCCCTGGGCGATCTTTGTGATCTTAGCTGTCAGTGTCTCTACGGATCTTGTATCCTCAGCTTCTGTCTTGATCCCGTTCTTATACATCAGATTAGTGTAAGACTCCTCGCATTCACTGACCGTATCTCCAATTGCAACAATCTGATATTTCTGCACATTTACCATCGCATACTTCTTCACCAGACCGGCATCATCCTTCAATGCAATGAAATAGGTCGGTTCACCGGAAATATTTAAAAGCAGTGGGAATGTTGCCGTATAGTGCAGATTCTGTACCTGCCCTTCTGCGGAAGACATCGCTGAACTCTCTGTTGCCCCTTCAATCTCATAGAGCTTTGTCTCCATTGTTCTCTGATTCATCAGAACAAACCCTACATTCGACTGGTCTCCGGTAATCGAGGTAACACCTGTGTATACCCATACATCGTCATCGATTGCAAGATAATTGTATCCGTCAGTTGTATTCAGGCAGTCTTTCTGCCCCAATACACTATTAAAGAAACCATGTTTCAATGTTCCGTGATAATTATAAAGCTCAACTAACAGATCTGCGGAATATACTCTGTCAACCCACTGTGGGACATCCTCAACTGCATAATCCTTCGTTTCTCCTGTGATTGCATTGCAAAGTACAACTCTTCCGATTGTTGTTCCACCGAATAATCCGATATTGTATTTCTTCACCGGGCAGATCCAGTACGGAACCCCGTCTTCATCAATTTCAAAACTCAGATCATTAAAAATATAGGTCGGATAGTTAAATCTCAGATGACGGTAAATATTTCTGTTAAAATGATCACTTGTCGTGTACTTCATCCCTTCACTCAGTTTTACGAGTTCCGTATTCTGTGTTGCCATATCAATCTTGATATAGGCCGGGATTCCTTCTCTCATGTTCGTAAACCATTTGATCACGCTGGCATATTTCAAAGGAGAAACTCTCACCGGCTGATCCTGATAGTTAATCTGGGAATACAGTTCATCTACCTCGAACTGGGATACCATATCTACCATACTTCCCATCTTCCTGTCACCAAGAAGCTCTGCTGAATCCTTATCAAGCAATGGAATCTGATCAAAAGATAATTCTTCGATATCTTTCGTAAATTCTCCATTCTTCACCGTCAAAAGTTCCTGATACTTCTTCGCATTCACAATCGGAGAAGACAAAACTGTTCCTGCCACATATGCGATCACAAGTACCGCAAGGATTCCAAGAATCACCTTTAATCCCTTTGACTCTTTCCAGTCGTAACGGTTTAAATTTTTCTTTCTGATAAATACCACAGCTGCCAGAATGACCAACACCACAAGATACATCCAGAATTCCGATGCATGAATATTGATTGCCGGGAGTGTCACATAGTAATAGATTCCAATCAACAGAATCACTCCTATGACAGCTGTCACTTTCATTTTAAATTTGTTCATCTCACCTCTTCCTTTCTTCAACAAGGTTCTTTCATTTTACCATAGAACAAAGAATGTGCCAAGGCACATTCTTGCGTCTGTGGCAGTCGCTTGCGCCACCTAGCGGAGCGTTTTTATATATTAGGAAAGCTTTCTAATATATAAAAATAAAATGTGCGAAAAAATCTATTTCATTCCAATTTTTCCGCACATGATTAACAAAAATCGTCTAGAATCTTCTTCTCCAGAGTTCCGGAGAAAGAAGAAGCAGGTATGGGAAGATCTCTAATCTTCCAATCAGCATATCAAAGCAGAATACCAGCTTGGATAATGCTGAGAATGGGTGGAAATTCATCACCGGACCAACCTTTGAAATACCTGGTCCTACATTGCTCATCGTTGTGAGTACCCCACTAAATGTTGTCGCAAAATCAAAATTATCAATAGAAACAAGTAAAATTGATACGATCAGAATCATAATGTAACACGTCAGATAGAGATTTACATTCTTCAATGTATCCTGTCCGATTTTTTTGCCATTGACTTTGATGATTGTAACGGCGTTCGGATGTAACATCTTACGCACTTCTCTGCGGATTGATTTCACAATGATCAGCAAACGGCTTACTTTAATACCTCCTCCGGTGGATCCTGCACAGGCTCCCACAAACATAAGTGCCAATAATATTGATTTCGAGAGTTCCGGCCACTGGTCATAATCTGCGGTTGCAAATCCGGTTGTCGTAATGATCGAACCGACCTGGAAAGATGCATAACGGAATGCATGTGCAACCGTTCCATAAATCTTGAGGATATTTCCTGTGATTATAGCGATTGACACACCTACTATTCCAAGATATGCCCACAGCTCTTCATTTTTCAGAATGGATTTCCAGTCTTTGAGCAATATGAAAAAGTACAAGTTAAAGTTAATTCCAAACAAAATCATAAATACTGTGATCACACCATCAATATATGCACTGTCGTAGAAGCTGACGCTTGCAGCTCTATTAGAAAATCCTCCCGTTCCGGCAGTACTGAATGCATGTAAAAGTGCATCATACAGGTTCATTCCGCCAAAGAGCAGGAAAACCACTTCTGCTGCTGTCAGTACAAAGTACATTCCATACAAAATCCGTGCCGTATGTCTTGCCTTTGGTACAAGCTTATCTGCCTCCGGTCCCGGTACTTCCGCACGCATGAGCGGCATTGCATTCTCATCATCCAAAGATGTGATCATCATAACAAATACAAGTACTCCCATACCACCGATCCAGTGTGTAAAGCTTCGCCAGAAGGAAATTCCCATTGGCAGAGCCTCGATATCTACCAGGATTGTAGATCCGGTTGTTGTAAAACCGGAAATCGTCTCAAAAAGCGCATCAATATAATGTGGAATACTTCCCGAAATTACAAACGGAAGTGCTCCGAATGCGGACCATAAAATCCATGCAAGCCCAACAATAACAAAACCTTCTTTTCCGTAAATCTGCTTTGAAGCCGGAAGTTTCCTTCCAAACACCATATAAATTGCGAGCAGGATTGCTGCTACAATCAGAAAAGAAATTACGCTTTTTTCATGATATATAAGGGAAACCAACGCTGGGATCAGAAGAAGTAATCCTTCGACTCCCATCATTTTCCCCAAAATATATACTATCATCTTCTTATTCATCGCGCTGCACCTACATTAAAATATCTTTAATATCTTCAATCCGTTTTTCCATCGTGATAATGATCACATTATCTCCTACCTGAATACAATCCTCTCCGCTTGGAAGAATGATCTGACGTTTTCTTGCAATACATGCAATCAGATTATTCGGTTTCAACGAGAGATTCTTCAATGGAATTCCTGTATAATTTGTCTCAGCCTTAACAATAAATTCCAGTGCTTCAACTTTGTCATCAACCAATTGATACATTGTCTCAACATTCGCACTTCCCTGAGAGTTTTTACGCGCTCTGACATAACTCATGATTGCGTCTGCTGTAGCTGTTTTAACAGAAACAATACTATCAATTCCAAAGTCTTCTACCATACGTGCGCGTCTGTCTTCATTGACTTTCGTAACAATTTTGTCCACATTCTGACTCTTTGCAAAAAGAGAAAGTATAATGTTCTCTTCATCCATCCCTGTCAGGGCAACAAATGCATCCGCTTCATCAATCCCTTCTTCTACAAGAAGGTCGTGATCTGTTGCATCTCCATTAATGATGGTTGCTTTTGGAAGTAATTCGCAAAGTTCTTCACATCTTTGGCGATTCTGTTCTATAATCTTCACCTGCATACCAAGTGTGCTAAGCTGAAGTGCAAGATAGTAACCAACTCTTCCGGCTCCACAAATAATGACTTTTTTGATTTTGTCCTTACGCTTTCCATTTGCTTTAAAAAATGCCTCTAAATCTTTATGAGATGCCGCAATATGCAGACGGTCTCCTGCACGCATCCTGTATTCTCCATCCGGAATCCGAACTTCATCTCCGTGTTCCACTGCACAGACAAGCAGACGGATCTGGAACCGGTTATACATTTCCGCAAGGCTTAACCCTGCCAGGCTACTTCCCTCCGCAACCGGTAATTCAATCAATTCTACACGTCCCTTTACAAAAGTCTCCACCTGACTCGCATCCGGGAAGAGCAGAAGTCTGCTAATCTCATCTGCCACGATAAGTTCCGGGTTTACAGCCATGCTAAGATGCAGATCTTCTTTCAGAAGTCCGATCTGACGATAATAAATCGGATTACGCACACGGGCAATCGTATGTCTTGCACCTAATTTTCTGGCGATCAGACAGCTTAACATATTGCATTCATCTGCTGATGTACAGGCAATCACCAGATCAGCATGCGCCACATCTGCCTGTTTAAGTACTTCTGCGTCTGCGCCATCTCCCGTCACGCAGGCGATATCCAGACGATCCATAGCAAATCTCAACTTATTCTCATTACTGTCAATCATTACAATGTCGTATTTCTCGGCGGAAAGTTGCTTGGCAAGCTTGTAACCAACCTTTCCGTCACCGATAATAATAATCCTCATTTTCCTATCCCTCATATTATTATAATAATGTTATAACTGCTCTACACAGTCACTTTATGTCACTGTTCACAGGATTTCATAAACAATAACATACCTGTCTAATGTAGACAGGCAGATGAATTATAGCACCTTTGTTTTGAAAGTACAACCATATTCGCAAACTTGTGATTTTTTTGTGAAATACAATGTTACCGTTTTTTTCTAAAACAAGCAATAAGAGCGTGCTATCCACTCCTTTTTATCAGCCGGATAACACACTCTTTATATTGCCTGAATCTTTAATTATGCTTCTTCTGCTCTTGCAGCAATTTCTTTCTCCTGTACATCAGATGGAGCCTGCTCATATCTTGCAAATGTATATTCGTAAGATCCTCTTCCACCTGTCATGGAGCGAAGTGTTGTGCAATAGCCAAACAGTCCTGTCATTGGAATATCTGCTTCAATAACCTGCTTCCCTCCAGCTACCGGTATCATGCCAAGCACACGTCCTCTGCGTTTGTTCAGGTCTCCCATGATATCTCCTGTGTAATCATCCGGAACTGTAACTTTCAGGGATGCGATTGGTTCAAGAAGTACCGGAGATGCCTCCATGAATCCTTTCTTGAATGCCTGGATCGTAGCTGTCTTAAATGCCATCTCTGAAGAGTCTACCGGATGATAGGATCCGTCGTATAAAGTAGCTTTCACACCAACTACCGGATATCCGGCAAGAGGTCCTTTCACTACAGATTCCTGCAGACCTTTCTCTACTGCCGGGAAGTAGTTCTTCGGAACTGCTCCTCCAACGACACATTCTTCGAATACAAATGGAGTTTCAAGATCACCTGACGGTTCGAATTTCATCTTAACATGTCCGTACTGTCCATGTCCGCCGCTCTGTTTCTTATACTTGGAATCAACGTCAGAATTCTTACGGATTGTCTCACGGAATGCAACTTTTGGTGTCTCCAGTGTGATCTCTACTTTATATCTTGCCGCCAGTTTACTTGCCACGATCTCAAGGTGCTGCTCACCCATTCCATAAAGAAGAGACTGTCTGTTCTCACTGTCATTCACAGCTTTCAATGTAACATCTTCTGCTGTCATTCTTGCAAGAGCCTGTGATACCTTATCTTCATCGCCTTTATTCTTTACGCGATACTTCATATATGTATATGGTACAGAATAATCTGTCTTTGCGTAAGATACCGGTGTTCCCTTTACGGAAAGAGTATCTCCTGTTCTTGTATTTGTCAGTTTACCGATTGCTCCGATATCGCCTGCAAAAAGCTCTGTCACTTCGCTCGGCTTACTTCCGCACATGGTATAAAGTTTACCTGGTTTCTCTTCTGCGTCTGTGTCTGCATTATAAAGTACATCATCTCCTTTAAGTACTCCGGAGCATACCTTTACAAAAGAGTATTTTCCAATAAATGGATCCACCATTGTCTTAAATACATACGCTGATTTTGCTTTTGCGAAATCATAATTCGCTTCAAAGATCTCGTTTGTTCTGCGGTTGATTCCTGCACAGGTTCTCTTATCCGGACTCGGGAAGAAACGAACAATATCTGAAAGCAGGTTGGCTACTCCCTGTGCCTGGACATTGGATCCCATCGCAACCGGTACGATATCCCCATCCATTACTTCTGTTCTCATGGCTGCACGGATCTCTTCTACAGAGAATTCCTCACCATTAAAATAGCGCTCCATAAACTCTTCACTTGTCTCTGCTACAGCTTCCATAAGAGAATCTCTCAAAATCTCAAGGTTCGGCATACAGTAATCCGGAATCTCGCACTCTTCTCTCTGTCCAATGCCTGTATATCTTCTTCCGGCATTCTTAATAATATTAATGTATCCTACAAGTTTCTCGTTCTCACGGATCGGCTGGAAATGTGGTGCGATTTTCTTTCCATATCTCTCTGTCAGATCTGCTACTACCTGACGGAAACTTGCATCATCCACATCCATCTCTGTCACATAGATCATTCTCGGCAGATTATATTTGTCACAAAGCTCCCATGCTTTTTCCGTTCCAACCTGTACTCCTGCCTTACCAGATACTACGATAACCGCTGCATCTGCTGCACTGACTGCCTCTTCTACTTCTCCGACAAAATCAAAATATCCCGGTGTGTCAAGAATATTGATCTTCGCTTTCTCCCACTCGATCGGTACCAGACTTGTGCTGATTGAAAATCCACGTTTCTGCTCCTCTTTATCAAAATCGCTCACCGTATTGGATTCGGAAATCTTTCCCATACGATTCGTTGCACCTGATACGTAGAGCATCGCCTCTGCAAGACTTGTCTTTCCGCTTCCACCATGACCAAGTAATACCACATTTCTGATTTCGTCTGTTCTGTAAACCTTCATACTGCTGCCTCCTTGTTATGTAGCTATTATGTACATCATTTTCTGTCGTTGATATACATACCATGGGTATATTGTACTAAATATTCAGATTAATTACAACTATTTTTTACAATTTATACAATTTTAACTTTTATCCACAAAGTTATCTGGTCAAAAATTAGAACCAGAGGCATTTGTGAATAATAATTTACTTTTACAGAGCAAAGTGTTAAAATACGAATATATGTTTCTTACTGACTTAAGATTTCTGAATAGTAAGATATGTTTTGCACAACAACAGAAAGGATTTTACAACTATGAATGCTAAAAAAATTGGATTTATCGGACTTGGACTTATCGGCGGATCTATTGCGAAGGCAATCCGCCAGTATTATCCGGATTACGACATCATCGCATTCGATAAAAATAAAGAATCCCTTGCACTGGCAATACAGGAAGGCACGATTCATACTTCCTGTTCATCCATTGATGACAATTTCAGGGGATGTAACTACATTTTCCTCTGTGCACCGGTCACTTACAATGCAGCCTATCTTTCCCAGCTGAAAGATCTCCTGGATGAAAACTGTATTCTCACAGATGTTGGAAGCGTGAAGACTTCCATCCACGAAGAGGTGATCCGTCTGGGAATGGAAGCGAATTTCATTGGCGGACATCCGATGGCTGGTTCTGAGAAGAGTGGATTTATGAATTCCAAAGCTCATTTGATTGAAAATGCATACTATATCCTGACTCCTTCTGCTAAAGTAGCGGAAGAAAAAGTGGATGCTTACAAAAACTTTGTTTCATCATTAAAAGCTCTTCCTGTTATTTTGGATTACCACGAGCATGATCATATTACCGGAACGATCAGCCACCTGCCGCATATTATTGCATCCACACTTGTGAATTTTGTACATGATACGGATTCAAAGGAAGGTATGATGAAAGCGTTGGCCGCAGGGGGATTTAAAGATATTACGAGAATTGCTTCTTCCTCCCCGGTCATGTGGCAGCAGATCTGTCTGAAAAACAGTGAGAACATCTCCCAGATCTTAGGTGAATATATTGAAGCTCTTTCACATGCAAAGGATCTTGTGGATGAAGGAAATGAACCTGCCCTGTACGCTCTGTTTGAGAATTCCAAAGATTACAGGAACTCCATGCCGAACGGATCTGCAGGACCGATCAAAAAGCAGTTTGCACTTTATTGTGATATCATCGATGAAACAGGTGGAATTGCTACGATTGCCACAATTCTTGCAAGTAATAACATCAGTATCAAGAATATCGGAATCATCCACAACCGTGAATTCGAGGAAGGAGTTCTTCGTATTGAATTTTATGATGAAGATTCTGCAAACAGAGCTTCTGTACTTTTGCAGAAATATCGCTATGTCATCTATGAAGTCTGATAGCAGAAATGAGGAATAAGATTATGGAATTATGTAATATTACAGGATTAAAAGGAAAAGTTACAATACCGGGAGACAAATCCATCTCCCACCGCTGCATTATGTTCGGCTCGATTGCAAACGGAACAACGCAGATCCACAACTTTCTCTCTGGTGCCGACTGTCTCGCGACTATCCGTTGTTTCAGAGAGCTTGGTATTGAGATTGAAGTTGAGAGCGATTATTCTTCCGTTATCGTACACGGAAAGGGATTGCATGGACTGAGTGCTCCAGAGAAGATCCTTGATGTGGGAAACAGCGGAACAACAACGAGACTGATTTCCGGTATTCTCGCCGGACAGCCGTTTGACTCTAAATTGTCCGGAGATGAATCACTGAACTCCCGCCCAATGAAAAGAATCATTGAACCATTGGCACAGATGGGCGCACATATTTCCAGTATTCTCCGCAATGGATGTGCCCCGCTTTATATTACCCCTGCGCAGCTTCATGGAATCCATTATGATTCGCCGGTTGCCAGTGCGCAGGTAAAATCCTGTCTGCTGCTCGCCGGTCTTTACGCAGATGGAGAGACCTCTGTCACAGAACCGAGTCTTTCCAGAAACCATACAGAATTAATGCTGAAAGAATTCGGTGCAAATATCCGCTCTACTTTTGAGATTGGTTCTTCCAAAGCAACCGCTATCATCCGTCCTTGTGAAGAACTTTACGGACAGAAAATCACAGTTCCGGGAGACATCTCTTCCGCTGCTTATTTCATTGCTGCCGGACTGATCGTCCCTGATTCTGAAATTCTTGTAGAAAATGTAGGAATCAACCCGACACGTGCAGGAATCTTGAGAGTATGTGAAGATATGGGTGGTGATATCACCCTCCTTAACGAACGTACAGAAGGTGGGGAAAGAATTGCAGATGTTCTTGTCCGCACAAGTAGACTGCATGGAACTACAATTGAAGGAGACATCATCCCAACTTTGATCGATGAGATTCCGGTTATTGCAGTTATGGCAGCCATGGCGGAAGGTACTACTATAATCAAAGATGCTGCCGAACTGAAAGTCAAAGAAACTGATCGTATTGAGACTGTAACAGATAATCTGAAAGCAATGGGCTGTGATGTAACACCTACTGAAGACGGAATGATCATCAATGGCGGAAGACCTCTTCACGGTGCTTCTATTCATACTTTGTTAGACCACAGAATTGCAATGGCATTCAGTATTGCTGCACTTGTTGCAGAAGGTACTACAAAGATTCTTGACAGTAAATGCGTAGATGTGTCTTACCCAACATTTTATGACACCTTTGAGCAACTGCTCTAAAAGAGTTGCTCAGACATTTTTCAACCACAAAGAGCTGAACAGAAGTTTTCAATATACTTCTGTCCAGCTCTTGATTTTTTCTATTTTTATTTTGATATCTTTCTGACGTCATTCAATCCCATTTATAGGAATGCATATTTCAAAACAAACAGAATTGCTAAAATATACATCAGAAGACTTAGTTTCTTCTCTTTTGCTTTTCCTGTTAACAGATTCAGAACCACATATGTGATGATTCCCATTGAGATTCCTTCTGAAATACTATAGAAGAATGGCATTGCAATGATACATACATAACAAGGAATTGCTTCTGACAGATCATCGAAATCAATGTTTGTAATATTCGTCAGCATGTAAAGTCCTACAATGATCAATGCCGGTGCTGTGGCAAATGATGGGATTGCAAGGAAAATCGGTGACAGGAACAATGCAAGACCAAACAGGATTGCTGTTGTCACTGCTGTAAGACCTGTTCTTCCTCCCTCAGATACTCCTGAAGCACTCTCTACGAATGTTGTAGTTGTTGATGTTCCAAGAACAGCTCCCGCTGTTGTTGCAAGTGCATCTGCAAGAAGCGCTCCTTTGATCTTTGGAAGTTTTCCTTCTTCGTCAAGCATTCCTGCCTTTGAAGAAACTCCTACAAGTGTTCCGATCGTATCAAACAGATCGACAAATAAGAACGCACAAAGGATTACAACAAAGTCCAAAGTAAAGATTCCCTTAAACTGAAGTTTACAGAAAATCGGTGTAATACTTGGAATAGATAATCCGTGACTGAAATCCGGAAGCAGGCTGAAGCATCCAACTTCTGCATTCGGAACATAAATTCCTGCGAACTGACAAACAATACCGATTGCCCATGTGATCAAAATACCCCAAAGAATATTTCCTTTCACATTCTTGATTACAAGAATTCCAGTGATCAAAATTCCAACAAGCGCAAGAATAACTGTGATTCCGATATCGTTCATTGTTGCACTCACACCATTCAGCTGATTATATCCATCTAAAGAGAACAATTCAACTAATGTAGCACCACCCATAACGATATGTGCATTCTGGAGACCTACAAATGCGATAAATAAACCGATTCCTACACTAACTGCAGATTTCAGATTCTTCGGAATTGCATTAAAGATTGCCTCACGTACATTTGTTACAGACAGAAGGATAAAGATAATACCTTCTGCAAATACTGCAGTCAATGCGTATTCCCAACTGTATCCCATACCGATAACAACTGTATAGGCAAAGTATGCATTCAGTCCCATTCCCGGTGCCAGTGCAAATGGATAATTCGCAAGTGCAGCCATGAGAAGTGTTCCTATAAATGCAGCTAATGCTGTTGCAGTAAATACTGCACCTGAATCCATTCCTGCCGCCGACAGGATACTAGGATTCACCGCCAGGATATACGCCATAGTCATGAATGTCGTAATTCCGGCAAGAATTTCAGTTTTTACATCTGTTTTGTTTTCAGAAAGCTTAAATATTTTTTCTAACATTTCGCCCTCTCCTTTCCCTCTAGGTCCTTTTTATAACCTCGGTTATTGTAACATATTTCTTCACACTTTACATCCAAAAGGCTTATCACCTTTTATGATAACTGGTAATAAGCCTTTTTAATAATTCGATTAATTCTCATTTTCATTCAATTCAGCAAGCATCTCACAAACTCTTTTTCCATTGATCGGATGACGCTTATACGGAGCAATCTCTCCCAACGGCTCCAGCACAAATTTTCTCTTGTGCATCTCTACATGCGGAATACACAGATCTACTTCTTCAAGAACGAGATCGTCATAAAATATAATATCAAGGTCAAGCGTTCTCGGTCCCCAATGAATGATTCGCTCTCTTCCTGCTTCTTTCTCGATTCTGTTCAATTCAGCTAAAAGCTCATATGGATAAAGCAACGTGCGAAGTTTCAGGCAGCCGTTCAGGAAATCAGGCTGATCTGTCACTCCATATGGTGGTGTCACAAGGTATTCAGATACGATCTCAACTTGACTCGTCGGAAGTTTATTCAATGCTTTCACCGCATAATCCAGATATGACTTGCTATCTCCAATGTTCGATCCTAATGCAATATAAGCTGTGTGCCATTCACGTTCAATCTTTACACTAACTGTTTTTAGCGGCAGTCGAACAGGAGCCCATGGTTTCTTAATCTCCAGAGATACTCTTTCTATTCTGTCCCACTCAAGAAGCAACGCTTCAGCCAGTTCTTCCGCTGCACATTCTAATAACTGATAGGTGTTTTTCTGTAAAAATTCAGTAATAAATGCACTGACTTCTCCGTAGTGGATGGACGCTGTCAGATCATCTGTTTTTCCCGCCATCCTGGTATCTGTAAAAAGCACTGCTGAGACAACAAACTTCTGTCCTAATGTATTTTCCTCCGGAAACACACCATGATTTGCAAACACTTCCAAATCTTCAATTCTGATTTCATCGAACTTCTTCTGCATCTGTCCCCTATACCTCATGTTCTCTCATTAATGCTCTTGTCATACGGATTGCTCTCTTATTCTTCTCCACATCATGAACACGGACAAATGCACAACCCTTCTGCACTCCGTAAACTGTTGTAACCATCGTTCCCTCTTCACGTTCTTCTACCGGAAGATCCAGTGTCAGACCGATCACTGATTTTCTTGAAGTTCCAAGAAGTACCGGATATCCAAGTTCTTTCATGATTTCAAGTTTATCAATGATTTCGAGGTTCATCTCATATGTCTTACCAAATCCTACTCCCGGATCAAGAATGATCTTATCATCCGCAATTCCTGCATTCTTTGCAAGCTCAACACATTCTCTCATATCACTCATAAAATCTGCAAGGAAATTCTGATAATCCGTATTGTCACGATTGTGCATCAGACAGCAGGCTACTCCTGTTCTTGCGATCAATCCTGCCATCTCCGGATCATATTTCAATCCCCAGATATCATTTACAAGATCTGCGCCCGCCTCGATTGCCGCTGCTGCAACTGCACTTTTATAAGTATCGATCGATACCGGAATATCAAACTCTTCTTTCAGTTTCTTGATAACCGGAACAACACGAGCAATTTCTTCCTCTTCTGTAATCTGTACATGTCCCGGACGAGTTGATTCTCCACCGACATCAATGATGTCCACGCCTTCCTGAATCATCTGCTTCGCATGTTCGATCGCACGATCCAGTCCGTCGTATCTTCCTCCGTCAGAAAAGGAATCCGGTGTTACATTCAGAATTCCCATGATATAGGTATTTTTTTTCAGGTCAAATTCTTTTCCGCCAATTCTCATATCTCTATCTCCATATTCTTCTCTTCTTCCGTCCAGTTACACTGTTTCTGTGCCGGACAGGAATGGCACATACGCGAGCGTTTGTCACTATCATAAAACAATTCCTCAATCGGTTCCATTCCCTCATGTTTTCTACGATGACCACGGATAGCCAAAAGAATCTGCTGCTGTTCCTCTTCTGTAAACTGTGCATCTTCAGGTAATGTTGTTAAAATCTCTTTTGCAATCTTTTCCCCAGCTACTTCATGCGGAATTGTCCATTTATATTGAAATGATTTTCCAATGTCATGAAGTACTGCTGCTGTATAGATCACATCTTTCTCAAACCCAAGGTTCTCTTCCAGATTTTTAATATATGCGATCCTTGCTACATCCAGAAGATGTGTCATCTGATGACAGCAAAAGATACGCTCCTTCTCTAACCGCTTGATTCTTCCATAATAATCCTGATAGATCCAGTGATGGACCACTTCATTTAACCGATACATATTTTCCTGTTTCAAGTCTGTTCACTTCTTTTCCTTTACGTATTCTTTATCTTCCAAGCATACGGAAGAATCTTTCTTCTAATGTCGGGTCTGTCTCAAACACACCTCTTCGTGCCAATGTAACTGTCTGGCTTCCCGGTTTCTTGATTCCACGCATTGTCATACACATATGCTCTGCTTCCACCATAACCAGAGCACCTTTCGGCTGCATATACTCCATCAATGCATCTGCAATCTGTCCTGTCAGCTGTTCCTGCAGCTGAAGTCGTCTGGCGAATACTTCAACCGTGCGCGCAAGTTTGCTCAGTCCTACGACTTTTCCATCCGGAATATAGGCTATATGTGCTTTTCCATAAAATGGAAGTAGATGATGCTCACAGGTTGAATAGAATGTAATATCTTTCTCTATCACCATCTCACTGCTTTCTACCGTAAATGTCTTCATAAGATGAACTCCCGCATCTTCTTCCATTCCACCATATATCTCTTCATACATTCTGGCGATCCTGTCAGGTGTATCTATAAGACCTTCGCGGTTCACATCTTCACCGATTCCTTCCAACAAAAGACGGACTGCCTGTTCTACTTTTTCATGATCTATCATTTTATATTTCTCTCCTATATCTCACTGCCGGTTATTCAACACGATCCGCTGAACCTCTCCAAGATAAGACAGGGATCCGCATGCAAGAATCACAGTTTTCTGCGCAATATCCTTGCCTTGGGTCATTGCCTCTTTACTTGCATCCTCAACAGCTGTTTCGATGGTCTGTTCAGCTTTCACTTTCTGACAATGTTTCTTCACTACTTCTGCCAGCTTTTCTGCCGGAAGCGTCCTCTCCTTATTTGGAAGACTAACAGTATATATACTTTCTGCCAACGGGCAAAGAATAGATGTGATTTTCTCATATTCTTTATCTTTAAAGACTCCCATGATAAAGATTTTCTTATAATCCGAAAAATAACGTTCTACCGTCACTTTCAGCTTTAATGCTGCGTCTTCATTATGCGCTCCGTCTACGAAAAATAACGGGGACTCTGACAGGCAGGTAAACCGTCCTGTCCATCTCGTCTTTGAAAGCCCCTCTCGCACCTGCGCTTCTGTAACTCGATACCCCAATCTGTTCAGACAGCGGATAACTTCGAGCGCTGTTGCAAGATTCTCTCTCTGGCACTGGCCTGCAAGCGGACTATGCATCTTTTCATATTCTTTATAAGAAAATGTAATTCCGTGGTAGGAATCTTCAAAAATCATCATCTGTTCAGGCTGTGCTTCTGTGAAAGGACAGCCTTTTTCTTCTGCAGTTTTTTTCAGAATCTCCCGAACATTTTCTTTCTGCTTCGCAGATACTACTGCACATCCAGGCTTAATAATTCCAGCCTTGTTCTGCGCAATCTCTTCCAACGAATCTCCGATCACACCAAGATGATCCACACTGATCGTTGCAAACGCTGCACACACCGGTGCTCCGATGATGTTCGTTGCATCCAGAATTCCTCCAAGACCGGACTCCAGTACGACCAGATCACATTTTTTCTTCTTAAAATACAGAAAAGCTATTGCCGTTTCTGCTTCAAAGACTGTCGGAGATTCCTCTCCGGCCGCCTCCATCCGGGCAATAGCTTCTTTTACATTCTCTGTCAATTCTGCAAATTCATCTTCCGAAATCCATGTTCCGTCAATCTGAATCCGCTCCAGATAAGAGATTACTGTCGGTGAGACATAGCGCCCGGTTCTGTATCCTGCCTCACTTAATATTGTTGAAGTGTATGCAAGCACAGATCCCTTGCCATTCGTTCCTGCAATGTGTATAAACTTTAAGTCATCCTGTGGATTCCCAAGCTCACGCAACAGACCTCGAATCGTATCTAAGCCAAGTACACTTCCGTATTTCGACATCTCGTCCAAATATACCCTTGCTTCTTTATAGGTCACGTTTTGTTCCCTCTCTATTCTTTTTTCTAATCAAACAGTCTTATAATACCACTATTCTATCTTTCTAACAAGTTCTAACAAAGTTTTTTTACATCTGTTTTACATCTGATATAATAAAGCATTGCAAATACATGCGGCAATATTGCTTCCACCTTTTCTTCCCCGTGCCACGATCGACGGTGTATCTTCCAGACTTAAGATCAGTTCCTTTGACTGCACGACATTTACAAACCCTACCGGAACTGCAATGATTAATTCCGGATTAATCTTTCCTTCTTTGATCAACTCATAAAGCCGTACCAATGCTGTCGGTGCATTTCCAACTGCAAAGATAGCCTCTCTTCCCAGTGCAGCTGCCTTATCCATACTTGCCACCGCTCTTGTTGTGCCATTCTTTTTCGCCATCTCTGCCACATCTTCATCCGACATAAAACAAAGCACTTCACTGCCATACTCTGCCAGACGTTTCTTATTAATTCCTGCTTTTCCCATCTGTGTATCTGTGATAATCGGCACACCTCTGCGGATAGCATCCTTTGCTTTCTCCACAACACCTTCTGTAAAAACAAGACTGTCCGCATACTCAAAATCAGCGCTTGTGTGAATACAGCGTTTCACGATCAGTTCTGTCTCCGGACAGAGAATCTTTCCCATCTCTTTTAATTCTTCTGTTATAATCTCAAAACTTCTCTTCTCTATTTCAGAAGGAAGTACCTGTTCTATCTCTGAAAGCATCACTAATTTCCTTTCACTTTATTCTCTGCGGAATCCCACACACAACACGTTCTACACAATCTGCCTGTTCTGCAAGTTCTGTCATGACACGCCCGTGAAATTCCCTGTATTCTCTTTCAAAATCATCAACGGGTACAAGACCATATCCGATTTCGTCACTAATTAGTAATTGTAGATTTTCATTCTTCTCTAGTGTCGTCAGCAACGCTTCCTTTGTTCTTCCTTCCAAAAGCCAGCGCCTTGTAAATGAATGGAATTTATTGATTGCCACACAATTTTCAATCTCATCCAGCGAACAATTGATCCCGTCTGTCAGCTCAAGTCCCGGATAAATTTTCGTTGCATACTGTGCTTTTCCCTGGAATGCACCACCTATAATTATATGAGCTCTATTTTCTTTCTGACACATCACCGACTCTCCTGATTTGTTACTCTCCACGCCAGGTTTTTCTGTTCTATTGACTAGCGTATCCGGTTTCTTTTTCTGCTGTGTAATTCCATAAATAACTTCTGTCACCTGATCTGCCATCGCTGCAATTTCACAGTTGATCCTGCCAAGAATCCTTTTGTATTCTTTCATCTCCGGCGAATCCGGAACCGATTCGGAAAACACTTCATTTGTCACGATCACCAGATTCGAACACTGTTGATTCAATTCTCGGATCCCTTCCAGAATGGCTTGATCTGCATGACATCCTGCACCGGATTCCATATACATTTCATTTGCCACGAGATTCGACATACATTCGAGAAGCACATCTGAGCCTTGTAATGATCCCTCTTCCAAATGTAGCTTAAGTCCTGTATACCACTCTAATGTCTCAAACCCTTTTCCTTTACGAAGCATCCGATGTCTCTCAATCTTCTTTTCTGTCTCTTCCCCATAAGGATACATGGTTGCAATATAAAAGAGAGGCTTCGGATCCTGCCTGTTCCATTCACAGATCCGGCTTTCCGCATAAGCTGATTTTCCGCTTCCGCTGCCTCCTGTTACTAACTCAAGCATTCTCCTTCACCTCTCCCTGAATTTATCAATTCAACCTGATCATAAACAAAGTATAGCATATAACAAACTTGATGTGGGATTAAATTTCTTATAGTTCTATTACATCCAGATCATCCGGCACAAACAGATTTCCATCATAATAAACTTTGCCTTCTTCCAGATACAACTCCTGTCTGTGTTCAATATTCTTATCTTCTGTATGATACAGAATCAGATTCTCCACATTCAGGTCTGATGCCATCTCACATGCATCTTTTACTGTGGAGTGATGCTTCTCATATGGCTTGAATTCATCCGCCTGTCCGTAGAGACAGAATGCCTCATGCAAGAGCCATGTACTGTTCTCAGCATATTTCTGCTCCAGTTCATTGTACGGCTCATCTCCGCAACAGGTCAGTTTCTCATCCTCATCTAACTGCATACAAAATCCAAACTGTTTTGCCTTTGTAGAATGAATATCGAAAAATGTTACTTTCTTTCCAATAATCTCACGTTCTTCTCCATCTTCTACTACGACCATGTAAAGACGATCATCTATATATTTCATCTCCTTCGCCGAAAGAACTTCACCTGCCATCTCTTTCAGAATACGGATTACTTCTTCGTGTCCGTAAATTGTAGCTTCTCCTTCGTATTTTCCTCTATTCATATTCTGAAGAATCATACGCATCATCCAGATAATTCCAAGAAGATGGTCGATATGCTTGTGTGTCACAAAAATATCTCTCATATCCATCCAGTTAAGTCCTGCTGCTTTTAACTGATGAAGAATCGTATTTCCGCCACCACCGTCTACCATAAAATGACGGTCGTCATCACTGATCACAAAGCATGTGTTATAACACTCCGTAACGGTTGCATTTCCTGTTCCAAGTATTGTAAGCTTCACTTTTTTCTCCTTTTTGTCTGACCTGACAGTTATTTTCCAAATCTAAATTCTTCATAATCTTCCGGCAGGAATCTATGGTAAATGATATGGCATCCTTCATCTTTAAAGCAATACCGGTAAGTATCCTCCGGATCATTTTCAAAGCAGATCATATAATCAAATTCATCGCTGTGCATCTCTTCGATCGTAATCTGATCCGAATGCTGACGGAACAGTTCAAAGATATCTTGCATCTTGCAGCCATGATGAGAGATCAACCCAATCAGGTCTTTGATGAATTCATTCTCTTTCATATTATTGTGTACATATTCTGCACCTTCCTCCGGAATATGAAAACAGAACCGCTCCCCCTTATTTGTCACTTCAACACTTCCAAGCTTCCCTTCTTCATACTCAGAAAACCGGCTCAATTTTTCCTGCATTCCTGTCTCATCCACATCTAACTGAAAGAAATGATTCAGAGAACTCAGCGGATAATACAGACGAATCTTCTCCTTACGGTAGCCCAGCTTCGCCTGTTCTTCCTTTATTACATCTATAATATTTTTCTCAAGTCTTGCAAAATCCATGATTTTATAATCCTTTTCATCTGAAATATATTTGGCTTCAAACAGTTTCTATTCTTTTTCTTCCGGTCTTTTATTATAGAAGAACATCCATGCCGCCATTGTGAGAATGATCACATATCCAAGCACACTGTACTTGTCCGGAACCTGTCCGAAAAGAAAATATCCGAGAATCGTAGAGAAAATAATCTGAGAATAATCATAGATTGATATCTCTTTCGCAGGTGCATGATAATATGCTGCAGTAATTCCAAATTGTCCTCCTGCTGCCGCAAGTCCGGCACCAAACAGTGCCAGAATCTGCGCTCCTGTCATTGGATGGAAATTAAATAACAGATACGGAAGTGTCACGATGCAGGAAAACCCTGAGAAAAACAGAACAACAGAGCTTCCTTTCTGACCTCTCTGACCAAGAATCCTTACCATTGCATACGCAATACCGGCACCGATTCCCCCACATAGACCGATCACTGACGGAAAGAGTTCCATATTTGTAAAGGTTGGCTTAATGATAAACAGGCTTCCGATAAATGCAACAAAAATTGCAATTGCCTGCGCCGGTTTTAATTTCTCTTTCAACAGAAGAAACGAAAATAAAATAACAAAAAACGGAGACATTTTGTTCAGCATAGATGCATCTGAAAGTACCAGATGATCTACTGCATAAAAATTACAAAGGATTCCCAGCGTGCCAAATGTTGCACGCAAAACCATATAACCTAAGTTTCCCTTCTTGATTTCAAATCCGTCACCACTTCGCACAATCATTATAAGTGCAACAAAGAATGCAACCAGATTTCGGAAAAAGCTTTTCTGTATGGACGGCACATCCCCCGCAAGCCTGACACAGGCACCCATTAACGCAAATGAAAATGCCGACAATATAATAAAGCAAATTCCTTTATTTCTGGAACTCATAATTTCTAACCCCTTTTCTCTTATTACAAAACTACAATTTCAAACAAATTCCATCTCCTATTAGTATAATTTTCGTCTTACAAACTGTCAATCCAAAATATTGTAACTGTTCAGAGCCAAGCAAAATTTCAAAAAAAGGTATAAAATACTTGCATTTTTTAAACTGTTTTTGAAATTTTATTTGGCGGATACGCCAACCTCCAAAATGCGTAGTATTTTGGAGGTTAGCTCTGAACAGTTACAAATTATTTACAGAACAATATCATCCATCTTCTCAAATCCATTCATGGAATAAGATTCTATCATATTTCCGCTTACAAGATAGAATACGTCACCAATATACAGTCCTCTGCTGCCTTCATATCCGCTCAGCTGTCTGCTCATGACTTCTTTGAATCCTTCTGCCTCATCATACGTATACAACTGATAAGTCACTCCATCATGATAGGTAACAAACCCGAACAGATTCTTCTGAACATCTACAAATACACCTTTATAATTGTATCCTACATCTGTGCCATAGCTTTCTTCAATTGTATACTTATTTTCCTCTGTTACATTGGATGGATCTGTAACATTAAACATCGAAAGTTTCACACCTTCTGTTGTAAATCCATCTTCACTTACATCCATCCCTATGCCAAGCAGTTTTCCGTCTCCATATGGATGCAGATATTCGGAAAATCCAGGAATCTTAAGCTCTCCAAGAATCTTCGGATTCTCCGGGTCTGAAAGGTCTACCGAGAACAATGGATCCACCTGACGGTAAGTAACGAAATATCCTGTATCTCCCATAAATCTTGCGGAATAGATTGTTTCATCCTTTGCCAGATTGTGAATGGAGCCAATGATCTCCAGTTTGTCATTCAGTACATAAAGTGAATTTGTACCAGGTACCGCATCCTTAACATTTTCAGCAACGGCTTTTTCAGTCTTATCTGCCGTCTCATTTAATGGCATAATATCATCATTCGAATAAATCTCATCGATTGTTGTAACTAATCTAAGGTTTCCTTCATACTCATCAATGCTGAAAGAATCGTTCAGCATTCCTTTGATCTTCGTCTGAGCAACACCAACAAGCTTTCCATCTGTATAAGAAATCTTGCGGATCAATGTTCTGCTCACATCTGAATCTTCATAATAATTACTTGTAATATAAATATTATTTTCGCTTACATAACACACATCCGAATAACCAAAAACAGCCTTACTGTCTGTTTTTTCTGATGGATTATCTAATGAAAATGCTGTAATGATCGTATATTCATTTCCTTCTGCTTCCTGTGGCATATAAATATTTTCTGCTTCAATAGATTTTCCCTGCACTTCCGGAATATACCACAGATCTCTTGCTGTAACATTGTCTTCGTAAGGATGGAACTGACTAAGCACATAGACATATCCATCAACAATCCTGGATGTATTATATCCTCCGCTCTGTTCCATGTTACCGATCTCTTTCGGATTTGACGGGTCACTGATGTCATATACCTGGACATACGTATTGTTCTCATAATATCCATCATAAGCTTCTGAATCCTCTGAATTTCCGACTTGTCTTCCTAACGTACCGAACAGAACTAATTTATCATCCTGTACATAAATGTCTTCTACATAGCGTTCTGCATCCTGTTCGATCGAGGCCAGCTTTTCCATGGACCCATTGTCAATAGCTGTGATTGTCACAACACTCCGACACAGTGTATAAATGTTTTTTCCATCGGTTTTGACAATATCGGCTTCCCCCACGCCGTTCTCACGGAGATTCGTATCTGAATAAGCTCCGGTATCACTAACATTACTACTTTCTGCTGATGCTGCGTCTGATGAAGATGCACTTTCATACATTCCAATGGCGATACTGTTGTTGTCCCGTGCCATCTGCTTATTGTACTCTTTGATACATTTTTCAATTTCTTTATAATCTTTCGCTGTTATAAGTGTCTGGGTTGTCTCTTTCTGATCTGCTGCTGATGCGATAGTCGCTGCATCTAATGTTTTGTTGTTTCCTTTGTTGATCTGCTTGATTCCAACTGTCGCTCCAACTATCACACAGACACATGCCGCCGCTGCGATCGGAACGATACGTTTCCAGTTCTTTTTGTTCTTTTTCGTTTTTGATCCCTGCTGCTTTTCTTCCTGTCTTGCCTGAAGCATTTTCTGAATTGCCTCCGGCTCCAGTGAGTCCGGAAGGATCACATCATCTGCCATCTGTCTCAAATCTTGTTCTAAACGCTTTTCATTCTCAATCTTCTTATTGTTCTTTTCTCTATTTTCTTCCATCTTTTCCGCCTCCTTCTTCTATTTTTTTCAACTCCAGCTCTTATAGATCATCCTGCTTCCAACATCTTACGCATCTTCCCAAGTGCCCTGCTTTTCTTTGATCGAACCGTTGCTGCATTCATCTCAAGCATCTGCGCAATTTCCTCACTTCCATATCCAGCGAATACAGAATACGAAAGGATCATACGCTCTTCTTCCTCAAGCCTTGCGAATGCCTCCTTCACATCAAAATGTTGCTCATAGTCCGGTTCGTGTCCAGCCTCTGGTGTCTCTTCCTCTGACACATGATTTCCACGCTTTCCCAACATTTTTCTGCATTGATTTCCTAAAATTGTAAAGATCCAGCTTTTAAAACTACTCTCATTCTTGAGCTTCGCAATATTTTCAAATGCAGATATAACGGTCTCACTTACCGCGTCTTCTGCATCTTCTGTATGCTTCATCATATATAATGCGAATTTATACATTTCCTTGCAAACGCCGGCATATAACAGGGAAAATGCTTTCGTATCTCCATTCTTGGCCTTGCGAACCAATTCCTCTTTGAATTGTATTTCCCTTGAATTTTCTTTATCCTTCATTCGTTCCCTCCTCTCGAATCATCTTTTTCATTTGAAGATTCTTATAACCATTTTTGTGAATCACCTGTATTGGTTCATGAAGTCTATGAATAGTTTCACATTATCTTTATTATAGGTTATATACACTAGAGTCTACAAATAAAAAAACTGTTGCAGATGAAAACTAAGAATTTCTTAATAAAAAGACAGCGAGATACAGGTCTTTTCCATATCTCGCTGTCTTTGGATGATTATTCACTCCTAAAGTGTTAACATATTTTTACTTCATCAATAAGGCTTTTCCTATTAATTCTGCACACTTTTTCAGTTCTGCTTCTGTATGGCTGGACATAAGCGCGACTCTAAGCCTTGCTGCTCCTTTAGCAACAGTTGGATAACGTATCGCTGATATAAAATATCCATTCTCATGAAGATAGTTGGAAACTGTCAGTGCATTTTCCTCATCACCAATAATAACAGGAATTATGGCAGTTTCAGATTTTACATTGATACCATATTTCCCGAGTTGTCTACAAAAATATTTTACATTGTACTGCAATTTTGTTACTCTTGAGATTTCCTTTTCAAGAACTTCGATTCCAGCCAGATTCGCAGCCATGGTTACTGGCGAAAGTGAAGTAGAAAATATGAATCCTCTTGCCACATTTCTCAGATAGTTTATCAGTCTTGTCTCTCCAGCCACATAACCACCTTCGCCACCTATCGACTTACTAAATGTTCCCATTAAAATATCTACCTGTCTTTTTTCCTGCCAGTATTCCCGGATTCCATGACCGGTTTTGCCAATCACTCCTGTGGAATGTGCTTCATCTACCATGGAAAACAATTGATTCTCTTCACAGATATCAAGAAATTCCGGAAGCTTTAATATATCTCCATCCATAGAAAAAACTGCATCACTAACAACAATGCCTGTCTCACATGGATTCTCCTGTATTTTTTTTCGCAGATCATCCATATCATTATGAGCATATGTTACAATTTTGGCTTTTGAAAGACGGCATCCATCAATAATACTTGCATGATTTAATTCATCACTAAAAACAGTATCTCCTTTTTTCACCATTGCGGATATTGTTGCTACATTTGCAACATATCCTGTGTTAAACACGATCGCTGCTTCTGTTTCCTTGTAGGAAGCAATCTTATTCTCCAGTGCATTATGTATCACTGTATTTCCGGTTGTAAGTCTGGAGCCACCGGAGCCAAATCCATACATAGCTGTCGATTCTACGACTGCTGATTTTATGGAAGGATGACTGGCAATATCCAGGTAGTTATTGGATGCCATTAATACATAATCTTTTCCATCTATAGTTACATGTGAACTCTGTGCTGATTCTATTGTCTTCATTGTGCGAAAAAGATGGTTTTCTTTTAAAGATACCAGTGCTTTATCAATTTTATCCCACTTCTGTGGTCTTTTCATATCTGATTTTTTGCAAATCTTTTTGGGTACATTTCTGACGATCACATGCTGATTCTGAAGAAAATCAATTGCTTTTTGTTCTTCTGCATCTGTTCCTCGAAACAGAAATATTCTTCCTCCTTTTTTGCTCCCCATTCTCTTCATCTTCGTGATTCTTCTATAACCGATTTCTTTTGAGCTCACATAACCGGTCACGTACTCGGGATCATCTGAAATACATATCTCACCAATAATACCAGGACAATTTGCCACTTTTGTCGCAAGTACAATTGCTTCTTCATAATGATTCTTCTCGTTTCCGATTCTGTCCCCTTTCATTCTCTCCTGATCCATATTGGTAGCACGAATCCCACGTTTTTTATCCGGTTCTAAACGAATGAGCCTGTCAACATCAAGAAGCATAGCTCCTCTCATGGCATAAGTTTCATCTAAGAATTGCATGACATCTTGCGGATTGTCTATTCCAGTTTCTTTTAAATATTTTTTTATCTCTTCCTGCCCTTTTTCCCATGTTTCGACCTCAATTGTCTCTACTGAAAGTGCATCAAGATAAATAATGTTCTCCTTGCAGACTTTATTTATCTTCAAGTTCAACGCATCTGCTTCACCCTTGGAATGATGCATTCCTCTCTCTATCAGCGCATTGGCAAATATATCAACATCCGGTGCCTCAACGATTTTCTCTGCTCCGGATATGTGTACATCCGTACCGTTTTCCTTTTTGCTTGCACGCATCTTAATACTGTACAATTCCTCCGCACTCATAGATTAAATTCCTTTCTGTTCAGTGAACCAGTCTTTCATGACATCAACAATCTGCCTGATCTCATTATCCTGTATGATATACGGAAACATGGCATACATAATATCGAGAAATGGTCTTGAAAATACTCCTCGTTGATATGCATACTCCTGAAATCCGATAAGACATGATGGGTCATGTACCTGGAAACAAAGACAACCACCCATATATCTGATTTCTTTGATAAGCGGATGAGTGAATCCGGAGACCAGATTTCTAATCATATCCTCTATATGCTTGATTTTTTCCATATAGTTTTCACGCTCAAATATTTCTATAGATTTTAATGCTGCACTGCATGCGACCGGATTTCCCATAAATGTAGGACCATGCATAAGTGCATCTGTATCCTTATCAGAATAGAATCCATTATATATTTTATGATTTGCTACTGTCACTGCATGTCCTATATACCCGGCAGTCAATGCTTTTCCAAGCACGATAATATCCGGAAGTACAAGATCAGACACAAAACGATTTCCAGTACGTCCGAAACCAGTTGCAACTTCATCAAATATAAAAACAACATCATATTCATTGCAAAGTTCTCTTGCCCTTCTCAGGAAATCAATACTATACATTTTCATCCCGCCGGCTCCCTGAAGAAGTGGCTCTACAATAAATGCATAAAATTCATTTCCGTGTATCCGAAATACTTTTTCCAATGCATCCATTTCCGTTGGAATGTGAATTACATCCTTCTTATCATCTTCTGATAATATAAAATGATAATCCTCATCATCTCCGGCCTTCATACACATAAATGTATCTCCATGATACGAGCTGGTAAGCGAAAGGAGTTTTTTTCTTCCGCTGCCACGATTAATATTAAATTGCAATGCCATTTTCAAGGCAACCTCTACAGCAACCGAACCCGAATCTGAAAAAAAACAGTAATCAAGATCTCCCGGGAGAAAATCTTTTAGTTTTTCTGATAATTTCAAGACTGGTTCATGAGTAAGCCCACCCAGCATGACATGACTGAATTGATCAATCTGATTCTTCATTGCTTCGTTAATTTCTTTATTTTTATAGCCATGTATCATACACCACCAGGAAGATACGGAATCTATCATTTTATTATCCTGCGTATACAAATAAACTCCTTCTGCATCTACAATTTTATATGGTGTCTTCATTTTCTTCATCTGTACATATGGATACCAGATCATAAGTTTATCTCCTAAAATTATTCTTATTTTTGCTTTCCTCATTCCGTTATATTGTTATCTGTATAATGAAATTAATTCTGCTATATCAATATTCAAGTCCACGTCTCCCATGGAAACTTTCGCCAGAGTTGGAAGCCCTGTCATATATTCGCACATGCGTATATTATCGTCATGCATGATATTATCCGCTATATAATGATTAAAAATCATTCCTTTTATATTCATATTTCTGTTTTTCATATATTCATAAGTTAGTACAACACTATTGATTGTTCCAAGTCCTGCATCTGCAACCAGAATGCAGTCAAGTTCCATCTCATCTATTATATCTGTCAACCCAATACGTGCCTCATCAAAACAGATCGGACATAAAATACCGCCACTTCCCTCAACTGTTATATAGTCGTATTTCTCTTTTACTTTTCTATAATTATCCAAAACAACTGCCATCTCAACATGATTTCCTTCCAGACGTGAAGCCAGATGTGGAGAATAAGCATGCTCATAGACATACGGGCACATTTCCTCTACTGACTGGGAGATTCCTGATACATTCTTAACCCACAAAGCGTCACCAGGAATCAGCGTTCCATCTTCCTCTCTTTCATTTCCACTCATAGCAGCTTTAAAATAGCCTGGAGTCATCCCGTTCTCTTTTATCTTTTTTATAATCAATCCTGTAACGTATGTTTTACCAACATCCGTACCTGTACCGGTTACAAATATCCCTTTTCCCATTGTATTCTCCTTTTTCTTGCATACTTTAGGCAAAGTATATACTTACTCGCAACTAATTGTCAACCTTTTTTTATTTAACGGTTGACAATTAGTTGCTTATTGTATACAATAGCTTTGCTTTTAATCTCTCTCAATGGGAAATGGCAGAAATATTTTAAACAAAAGGATGGGAAAACTATGAATACTACAGAAGAATCAAAAGAAAGAAATTTATCCAATCATTTTTTTAGCGTCAAAAATCTGACTATGGACGGCATGTGGGTTGTTCTGCTGTTCATCTCGGGCTTATTTAAAATCCCATCACCCATTCCAGGAACTGAATTTCAATTATCAGCCCCATTAGCCATAAGCATCGGAAGAACCAGAGGATTTCTACATTATCTTACCATCGGCATCATTGCCAGCATTATTGGGATGATATTAGGTCTTCAGACTATATACAATGTCATTATCGCAATGGTGTACCGTATTGTAGCCGGTCTTATCTTAACAGTATTAAAAAAGGACCCACTGGCCCTCATTATTGCTGGTCCTGCCGGAACGTTTGCAGCCAGACTGGTATTGGCAACAATCTTGGGTGTTGCCTGGCAGCCTTTAGTAGTAAGCGCAGCTCCTGGAATGATCTTTACTGCAATAACTGCCCCTGTTCTGACTTCAATTCTAAAAAGAGTCCTTAAGACAATTTCCTAAAACACCAACTCAGGAGCATCTATTTTAACAGCGAGATACAGGTCTTTCCCATATCTCGCTGTCTTTAGACGATTCTTTGCTTTAGCCTGATCCTCATAGTTCCAGCAAATCTTCATTCTTGCATCCAAGCGCCCTGCTCAATCGCAACACATCAATTGCTCTGGTCTGATTGATATCTCTCTGTCTTTGCTCAAAGAGTTGTATCTGCCGCACAGATACTCCTGACAGTTCTGCCAGTTCTCGCTGTGATAGTCCCGCCAAATCACGAATTCGTTTCAGATTTGTCTCCGGATAATGTTGGTTCCATAATTCATCCAACCGCTCCACGAAATGTGCCAAATCCATCTCGTGGTATACTTCATACATATTTCGAATTTCCGTCATTGATACCGCCCTGTAGATGCGTGAAAATGTTCTTCCTCGATACCACTGATAATAGGCCAATGCCCAGCCACTCCAATATTCTGGTGATTTATCCAAATACATCTCATCTGGGTACTCTTCCATTACTAACCCAGAATCCCGAATCACTTCTTTGACTAACTCACACCCTGTTTTTCCGGCTACATAAGTAGGATTTCCAATTTCAAATTGCCGTGACACATTTGAAACCAGAAACATTTCAAAAAATTTATCAATATCCATATCATATGTGTTCACCGCGAAATCCAACATATCTCCCAATATTCGTTGGGCTGACGTAAGATAATCATCTGAATAAGCGTGTATCACCATTTTCCATACCCTCCCTCATGATGTCCAGCATGAATAACTCATGAATATCTGCACTTTCTTTTTTACGTCTTCTATATTCTCGTCTTGCTTCACGCTCGCGCTCCGCTTTCTTGATATAATATATTTCCGCATCTACATTTTCATAATTCTGAAAATAAATCGTCTCAAAAGCTTTCGGACTTTTTAATACAATCTGCTCGCCCAATTTACCTAACCGCATCGCCTCAGATAATTTTTCCAACGAAATTACTCCCGAAACAAAATCCTGGGCAAACGAAAAGTATGAATCATCTGCACGATATCCTACAATAATATCATATGGAGTAATATCTATCAGGAAATGCTCTTTTATGTATTTTTTTGCCTCTTCTGCAATACTTCCATTCTGCCAGTACGTTCTATTATCTGCAAGAATAGCAAGCCAATTCAATATGTGGTATTTTGAATCATTCAGATTCAATACTTTTAATCCTTCCATGTCCAATTCATAAATATTCACATATCCATTTTTTTGCTTTGCACATGCCCACTCTCTTGCTAATTCTATATTTTCTGTACAATAAAAACCTCTTCCGTAATCATTGTGTCTGGCACCCTTCCCGAACTCTGGTTTTTCAATTAAGAATTCTGATCCATGATATAATATTTTTTTCATACCAGCTCCTCCTTATGTATTAAGTATATCGCTACAGCGATATACTTGCAAGAGATTTTGAGTCAGTGTACTCCTTACAGGAAACTCGCAAAAATATTTATGATATCGTTTTTTCAGGAGATAATGCTTTTACATCTGTCCGGTTTATTTTGTGTGTAACACACAAAGTGAATTGACTTTTTTTGTACGCAAGAATAAAATAAAAGCGTTGATTTTGCATTTTATTGACTGTATTCTGACCGGATGCTATGATTTGTGCGTAAAGAACAAATAGCAACATAACAATAATGATGTTATTTCAAATCATTACTGTTAATAAGAAAAGAGGAATACAGTATGAAAGGTTCAAAATTATTTAAGAATGTAAGGCTAAAGGGTCAAAAAGAACTTGTTTCTATCTTAGTTAAAGATGGAATTTTCAAGAAAATCGCAGCAGATATACCACAGGAAGAAACTGTAGGATGTGAGGAAGTGGATTTAAATGGACAACTGGTGGTTCCACCATATGTAGATCCGCATTTGCATCTTGATTATGTATTTACAGCAAGCCTTGGTGAGGAAAACGGATCGGGAACTCTTTTTGAAGGAATCCAGCGTTGGAGTGAATCAAAAGGAAATATGACTGTTGCACAGATGAAGGAACGTATTTACAGTGGAATAAGAAAAGAGATGCTGCATGGTGTTCAGGCTATCCGAACACATATTGATGTGACAGATCCAACATTTACGGGTCTTAAAGCTGCACTTGAAGTAAAAGATAAAGTAAAAGATATCCTTGATCTGCAGGTTGTTGCATTTCCTCAGGAAGGAATGTATGCATACAAGGGCGGTGACAAACTGGTAGAGGAAGGACTTAAGATGGGGGCTGACTGTGTTGGCGCGATACCTCATTTTGAACTGGCTCGAGAGTTCGGTGAAAAATCAATCCACAAGACAATCGAACTGGCTGTCAAATATAATAAGCTTATCGATGTACATTGTGATGAGACAGACGATACACAGAGCCGCTTTTTGGAGCTGTTGAATGCATTGGCACTTATGGAAGGTATAGGCACAAGAACTACAGCCAGCCACACATGTTCCTTTGGTTCGGCAGATAATAGTTATGCATTCAGAATGATGAAGCTTTTCAAAAAATCAGGCATCAATTTCATCTCATGTCCTACTGAGAATGTATATCTTGAAGGGCGTCAGGATACCTATCCGAAGAGACGAGGAATCACAAGAGTAAAAGAACTTTACGACAACGGAATCAATGTATGTTTTGCACAAGATTCCATGTCTGATCCATGGTATCCGCTTGGAAACGGAAATATGATGATGATACTCGATCACGGAATCCATCTGGCACAGATGATGTCACCTGAAGAGATTACGAATGTTCTCGATCTTGTGACAACGAACGGAGCTGTGACCATGAATATTACAGATCACTACGGAATCGAGGAAAATAAGCCTGCAAACTTTATCGTGCTTGATGCAAAATCAGAATTCGAAGCAATATGCGAGAGAGCAGGAATCACTGCTTCTGTCAGACACGGTGAATTTTTGTTTAAAAAAATTCCTGCAAAGGTAACAGGAGCTATTGACCTGCTGAAATAAAAGGTGAAAAAACAATGTTTCAGTGCAAGGATCTTCTATCACTTACGACAATGTCGCAGGCAGATGTAATAGCCGGATTGGGTGGCATGGAAAAGGGCATACGCTGGTCTTACAAGGCAGAGAATATTAATTTTGAGAAATGGGTACGTGGAAACGAACTTTTAATAATAAGTGCTCCGGTAACACAGAGAAAAAATTTTGATCTGTATCAAACAATAAAAAAGGCAATTGAACTTAACATGTCGTGTGCTCTTTTATTGATGGGCGAGAATTATGTGACACAGATTGATGAAAAGGTAATAGATTTAGCAGAAAATAATGATTTTCCGCTTTTCACCATGCCTTGGAATGTGCCACTTTTAGACTTTTTCGAGGAACTCGGACACGCTATATCATATCTGGATGACAGAAAAGATATAGAGGACAGTCTGCTTGCAGAGATTATTTTTGGAAACTCTATCAATACATCCAGTATCGAACAAAAATGCAGGCAAATGGGAAATGATCCGAGAATGTTAGAACAGGTCTTCGTGTTACATCTATGCAAAAAAAGTTCGGAAGAGACATGCAATGACTTGAATCAAGGGATTACAAATGACAAGATAAGAAACTATGCACAGACTCTAAAAGAATATTTTGCTGAATGTGATTATCCTGCAATCATTTCCTGCTATGGTGACAGGATCATAGGTTTTATAAAAGACTGTACAGATGATCGCAAGAAGATAATAAAAATTTTTGAACAGTTTGGTGAGTTTTTGCAAAATGACCTGAACGGAATTGAATACACTCTCAACATAGGTGAAAAATGTGAAAGCATATCCAAATTACAAAAGAGCTTTCACGAAACCTCTAAAACAAACTCCGTATTGGAGCATATTAACAGGAAAAATGAAATCATTTTCTATGATGAGATGGGATTTTACCGTATGCTGATGTCGTATGAAAATACTGCGCCCATGCAGCGATTTGCGGATGAAGTGCTTGATCCTATCATACAGTATGAGAAGAAAGCTCATACGCAGTTGATGGAGACGATGTGGGCCTATTTCGAGTGTGACTGCAATCTGCAGAGGACAGCTGATAAGCTGTTTTCGCATAAGAACACTGTAAAGTACAGATTACAGAGAGTAGAACAGCTTACAGGAAAGAGTTTTGCGAACAGATTCCAGAGTCAGGAGCTATACAATGCACTGATGATATATTATTTTCTTGAGTGAAGAGATCTTCCGTGGAGAGTCTCTTTCAGTAAATGATACATGGAGCTTGGATAAGCAAATATCCATTTGGTATTTCGTCTTATAAATATGCCGTACGGCGAAATCGTTTGTTTTGAATAAATAAGCCGTATTGTTTTTTCAATTTCTGCTGTAGGTTTTCCGCGTTCCACATCAGAAATAAAAGTGATCGAAAGGCCTGTGAATTCAGACAAATATGCTTGTGTATAATTTAATTCTTTTCTTCTTTCTCGGATTGCTTAACCTAATGATTTTGAATCTGTAGTTTTCATAATCCTTCCCCTTGACTGCGTTCTCGCTCTATCTTCCCTCAAGAACCTCTTTCGCTGTCTTTGCATCAAACAGCCAGCGCATCCCGTCTAGTATAAACTAAATGTTTAAATATATACGTAAAAGCCCTAAGATTAGAATATGTACTGGATAAAAGAAATAGTTTAACCATTTATATTGTTTGCCTCTTTCACCGTTATAGGTTAGAGTCATGCCAAAACCTATAAATGAGTAAAGTTCTTTTATAATTGATATATATCCCAGGCCAGCACCAAGGAGAGGTTTATCATAGAATATATAAAAGAGATAGGCAACGACTATTGCGTGATAATCATAATCAAGACTTAGCTCTATAGATAGAAACCCAAAAAATGCTACAATCAGGATTGATAAAGCATACCAAAGATATTTATTGCTGATTTTATCTTTAAGAATGTCAATAATCCAAATTGTAATAATGCATAGCGCTAAGGTAAACATTATATTGTTCCAATATGGAGAGAAACATGTTTTTGATGTAAACAAATCAAAAGGCACTTCTGATATTACACCAAAAATTAAAAGCATAATCAGATATTTCATTCTGTTGCTAGTTTTGAAAAATCCCTCTACAAGAAAAAAAACAAACAGAGGGAATGCAATTCTGCCCAAAATAGAAAATAGATTGGACAAATATAATAGAAAACCTTGTCCATTTAAATAAGGTGTTATTAAAGCGTTATTAACATGATCTATTAGCATAGATGCAAATGCCAAATACTTTAGTTGTGATCCATTGAAGATCTGGAGCTTCTTTAATTTTGTCTGGTTGAACCTTGTATCCATAATATCCCCCTCTAATAATTAAATGTTACTTTATACTATGTGCAAATCGTCACTGTCGCAAGTAGCCAAAACTCATATATGCGCATCTCTTTTTCAATCTTCCCCTGCTCCATCAGCTTCTTATAGCTCTCTGCCATTACCAAAAATCTATTCATTTTCACGCTGTCTTTCTCGGCACTCAATGCCTTTTGCATCTAGATAAGTTCGTTCTGTATCTGGGCTATCTGCACCAACAGAGCTTTGTTCTCGTCAGATAACCGTTCAGATATTCAATACTGACACGCTCTCCCGTGCGGTAGGCTCTGGCTTGCGTACCGTACTTGTCATTGATACTGCCAATCATTCTGAACCCTTGATTTATGGACTGATACTGTCTCGTTCTTTCCACATACGTTCTGGTCCTATGTCAAGATTTAGTACAAGTTAAAATGAGGTTTTCCTCATCTTAACTTACTAAGGTTAATTCGTCCCGCTGGAACTTATAATACAGTTCTTCGTATTCATTCGGCGACATGTAATCGCAATGACTATGAATTCACTTTGTATTATAAAATGCTTCCAAATATTCGAATACCAGTCGATATGCATGATCGTAATCACGAATTTTAAAACGATTCAACCATTCGCGCTTAATCAAAGAATGGAACGATTGAGACTGTGAGAAAAAGTCTCCAAATAAGATAAGCCAGTGTTACAGAGACTCGTGTTACAAGACTGATATACTCGCAACACCGGCTTAGATTTTCTGTTATTTATTTGTTTTTAACTTTTCTAAAATAGTCAATACGTCTGGCTGAGTCGGAGTAAACTTTACTCCTCTCTTCAACATTTTAAGAACCTTCTTCGCTTTATGCTCGATTGTTCTGGCTACATGTTCACTTGTTACCATTAAATGATTTCCCGCAATAGTGTATTCTCACTCTATATATTTTTCTATAATAGGAAACATATCTTGTATGAGAAATGCACTTTCTCGACTATCATCTAATTTTACAATATGTATAATATCACACGGCTTTCCTGCTTTTTCTTTATTCTCAACAATTTTTTTGTATTTATCTATTCTGCTTGATAATGGTATCATCCAAAATATTCCCGTATCAGAATCCTCGAAGCAATAATAATGAGGTCTGTTTCCTGCCTTATTTCCTTTAAGATATGGATCAGGCATGTCCGTAAAAAAATTATCTTTTATAATATAGAATCCCGTCTTTTTCATTATCTTGTCCTCATTATAATGTATATAGAAAAATCCTCCGCCTTACGGCGAAGGAGTAAACTTTCAACCCAACCATTTTTATACCGCATATTGGTCAGCGGTAAACTTTCGACCCAACCACTTATATACCGCATATTGGTCAGCGGTAAACTTTCTTTGTACACATATTCTAACAAGTACAAAGAGAAAAGTCAAGATGGCTTCCCACTATTATTTTATATAGATTCATCTTCAAATATTCCATCATTTCTTATACGTCCAATGAACCAATATATTTACCATTATACTTGTTAGATTTCTTTTTGTCTTTAAGACTTGATAATCGGAGATATATTATACTGCCATGTTTTATGTAAATGTTATAAATGCGAATTGTTGGGCACATGCTCGGAGATTCTTTTCAGATGCAGTAAAGATTGTTGACAAAAAAATTGTTTCTAAAGAAACGGTCGAGAATGCTTTTACAAGTTACCTCTCGACCGTCATTTTTTTCTAATTCATACTGTCTAGCGATTTCTGTAACATCTCTTTATATGCTTTGCGCACATTCGAAGGGCCTTCAATCATAATTTTTCCAGCTGCTCCAAATACCCATCAATAGAAAGTTGGACTCACGCAGACTTTAACTTTTATCCGGAATTTTTCCTCACCTACGCTTTGAGTCTTAATTTTCATACCAAACTTATCAACCACAGACTTCATAATACAGTTGTCGCATAGCAATGTTACATCAATTGCTTCATCTGTAGAGAACATACGGAAGACCTCTGTCGTATATTTAGATACATTATATCCCTTCGGTTTCTCAACAGCCTTCTCCGGCAGCATCTCCGGCTGTTTTTTTATACGATCCACTCGATAAGTACGCACAGCTTCCCTCTCATCACAGTATCCGGTCAGATAGTAATAGTCGCCATCCCAAATTAAATCAAATGGACTGACAGTATATGGCTTTCCATCGTTCCTGAGCACTTCCTTCTTTTTACCATTAAGTTCAGAATAATAGAAGGAAATCTTCACGCCGGCATTGATCGCCTCATTGATGGCATCCACTATGTAATAGCCTTTTTCATTCTCGGTCTTCACACGGCCGGTGATATGCACAGATCTCTTTAACTTATCTGCATTGTTCTCACTGGTCAAAGAGAGTAGCTTTTTAATCAAACTCTCACTCTTCTTCTCTGTTATGAACTTGGAAGACTGCACTGCATCGATCAGAAGCTTTAACTCCGGCACGGAGAACTTGCGGTCTGCCAGGTAGTATTCCCAGGCACGCTTACGTTCTCCGATAATCTCAAAGCCAGCCGCACGAAGCAAGTCAATATCCTTAGGCACAGTGGTTCTATGCACAAGAATATTGTGCTGCTCCATCATGCGGTCAGTGATCTGCTTTGTAGAAAGGGTATGATCCTCATCGGTCTGTGTCAGAAACATCTGATAGAGATACAGGATACGAAGTCTAGTATCGTTGTCCTCTGCCTTTGGTTCAATCACCATTTCTGCTTTGTTTGCCTGATCAGCTAAGATGACATCTGCAATTACCTGAGCAGCAAGCCTGGATCCAAGCTCATTTGGATGGCAGCCATCTTCAGCAAAGATATCCTGCTTAGCTGCTTCCTCATAGAAGCGTTTGCCTACATCGGCAATCAAGGCCTCATTCCGATCGGCAGCCTCATGATAAGCATCATACATTTTCTGATACATCTCATCATAGTCCATGCCGAAGGATTCCAGCTGCTTGCCGCCCTTCTGATAAGCCCAGGTGGCATACAGAACCGGTACTGCTCCATTGGAACGAATACGCTCACACAGCAGTGCTGTGTTCTTCAGGAAGCTTTCCCTGGAAGTGATTGGACCATTGCTCATCTCCTGGAGAATTACATAGTCCCACTTCTCATTCTCCAAAGCCGCCTGCGTCATTCCTCCCATCTTAGTGTCAGGATTCAACTGCTCGGCAAGACGCGCTCCACCGCGGGTGTGCTGAACCACTTCAGCATCTATTAAGTTGGCCAGGGTTTTTGGCATGTTGTTTGCAAAAGTAAAACTATTGCCAAGCATTAAGATTCGCATTAAATACCTCTTTCTAGATTCTATTATTTGTTTCTAATACATATAACTCATTTCCATCTATAATCTTGTTCTGTTTGATCACTTTATACAACAGACTGAAACTGTATCAATGGGGCATATTTGTCGGCGTAGCTCTTGCCATTGATTCAAATTGAAGGCTGTGGTAAGTAAATGCAATTGTATAAATCCTGCAATGTTTATTATTACAAGATATGTCATAAATGGACTCAATCCACGCATCGTTCTTTTTCCTATTTCGACTTATTGCTTCGATATGTATGATATGTAATCACCACCTCAGCATCTGCACGATATTCCTTTCCAGAAGCAAACTTCCCATCATCATTCACGGTTACAGATTTTACTTTCCCATCATCAGTTATCCATCCCGTAATAATGTCATATTCTACTTCAAGTGTTATATTTTCAAAGCCTGCTTCTTCAAATTTTCCCATCACATCTTGATAGTTTGCACCTTTAGCTTCTTTCGATGACATTGGCACTGAATATTTTTCAAGTGTATGATACGTAATCAATACCGGGAAGTTGGATGGATATTTAGAAATTGAAGTAAATTTATCGAAGATGCCTATTTTCACTGTATCTACTTTATTCTCTTCCGCAATATCTTTCAGTGACAAATCCGCAATTTCATTTGTTAAAATATTACTAAAACCCTCTTTCTCAAAAGCAGAAATTACTTCCTCGTAGCTTTCTCCACGTAATTCTGTCGAAGAAAAACCCACTGGTGTAAGAAGCTTGATTTCATAATATCCAATGCCTATAAGAGCCGCAGCAATAAGGAATAATATGCCTAAAAAACGAAGCTTCCTATTTGCTTTCTTTTCTGTTTTTTGCTTAACCTTATTATCAGAATAGACATGAGAACCCCAATTATGACTTTCGTTGTTTCTCGTTCTTGCTGAATCACTCGACGTATTTGAATATGAATAATGCTGGTTCTCAGAATCGGAATATTCGAATAAATTACCACTATTATTTGAAGACTCTTCTTCTCTCTCCTCATACTCATCATAGTAATCATGATACAAGTGGGCTCCGCACTCTGTACATTCCCAGTTTTCATCATCCTCATTAAATCCCCATTGAATGTCCAATGGCGCATCGCACCTCGGACAAATATGCTTGATAATTGTATACTCATCATCACTATAAGAATGATGTAAATGAGCTCCACAAGAAGAACACTCCCAATCATCATCATATTTATTGAAGCCTGGCTGAAAATCTAGTGCAACTCCACAATTTGGACATGAAAACTCTATCTGTTCTTCGCTCACGATATCATCCTCTGAAATTCGGTTATGATGCCCACATTCAGTACATGTCCAGGATCCATAACTATCCGAGAATCCGCACTGACGATTAAGAAGAGCCCCACAACTATCACAATACCAAGCTATTCCTTCAAACGAATCTCCGTTATAAACATCATCATCCACAAGGAGCTCACCACACTCTGTACATCGCCATGTCCCACCATCAGGGGCAAATCCATATTGATCATTCAGAATAGCACCGCAGTTCGGACAAAAGTATTCGTCCATCTATTTCACCCCTTTAACTTAAGAATACTCATTCTTTATTTTTTCTTGAAATTGCCATTTTTTTTAAAGAATTGCACCTCCGATTGAAACTACTGCCGATCCAATTCCCGCCACACAATTGCCTGCTTTATTCACACAATCTGAACAAATTCCAAGTTTACTTTTTCCAACAATTATTCTCTTGCAAAATTTGCACTTTTTCTCATTTATCTTTTCCATAATCATTCCTCCCTGTTCTATCCTTGGTTTAACACCTACTCAGCATATTTTTCAATCCAATTTTCTCCATCATATTCGTTAATCTGTTTTTCTAGCCTTGTAAGATAATCTTGCAACCTGCTATCCTCTTCACTGGCATACCAGACATTCGCTCGTCCAAAACCATAAGCCCAACCACTTGATTTTCTTGGAACTTCCCATTGGACTTTTCTTGATCTGATTCCTGTAGGAAGCAAAACACAATCCGACGATTTGGCTATTGCATTATAATATTGTATATCTTCAGGAGCAAACACCGCCTCTTGATAATGTCTATAAACGGTAGCATGCTTGTACCAGCCAACAACTGTTGTAAACTTATGTGCCGGATGTTTTGCGCAGTATACAACAAGTACATCATCTACTGATTCTTCTTTTTTACACAGCTCACAACCTGCAATATTCTCTATCCGCATTTGATTGACATCTTTCCCATTATGTGATTTTGTCTCGAAAAATCCCAAACAATATAAACATTCCCTGCCCTCCATATTCACCGGTGTGAAATTATACTTTTCATGTGCATCTCCGGTCTCATTGACAAAACTTCCGCCATTTACTGGAATATCTCTTCCATCTTCGTTTCCCCGGTATTCTTTCATCCATGCTATATTGCAAAAAAGTATTCTCATATCATCAGCCCTCTTTTCCTTTTGAAAACGGACTCAAATCAATAAATAATTCCTTCAATCCGCTTGTATCTTTAAATTCCCTGAACAAATATTCCAGAAGCTCTTCCTGCCTTGCCTGACCTAATGTAAGCCGGTAAAGAGATAAAATCTTTATCAGCCTTTCATAATTCACCTCGTCCTTACTCATCGGATACATTGGCACGAGTCTCTCTATCTTTACACTCTGATCTTTCCCAAAACACCAGAATGGTACAAGTTCTGATTGATCATCCTGCTTTTCCGCTTTTGCTGCTTCAAACATTTCTTTCCAAATGTCACGCTTATACTCCATTCCGACTGCCTTACCATATTTATCGGCAACATTCTGTCTGATTGCCAGACACTTAAATCTGTTAATTCTGCCTTCTCTCTGCTCAAGATCAATCGGATTTCCAGGAAGATTCCAGTGCATAATCACACGACAGTAATTATGAAAATCAAGCCCTTCCTGCCCGATAGATGTTGTAGCAAGCACGAACGGACGCATTGGTGAATTAAATGCATTTCTAATGTTTTCTTTACGCATGACTACCTTGGAATTATCTCCCGCATCCTTTGTAAATCCTACCGCATAACTTGACCTGATTCGACACCCGTCACTTTTCTTGTCAGCTCCGTTAATACGCTTTTTGAAATCAGGATAAGTATCAGCGATATAGGTAGCGGTATGTATTTTCAATGAATCCATCATCATACCATGAACGATTTGATACTGATTATCCTCTGACTGAAACCCCGCCGTTTCCTTCAACATATGGATATACTCGTCAATCATTGCCTGAAAACAGCCATCCTTACAGTATTTAAGTACATTCTGCCAATGAGAATTATCATCCCTGCATCTGCCGTAGGCAAGGTCAATGATAGCTGTTGACTCCGGTAAATTAAAATTATTCACAAACACTTTTGCCAGTGATGTTGCTCTGGCTATGCTTCTTCCATTTGAACGAAAAATGCATATTGCCGGCGATCCTAATACCATATTTACCAATGTTTCCAGAAGATCATCCGGCTTTCTTCCAAGATAAATTTCTTCCGGTGCATCAAGATAACTTCTCAGCTTATCAATATGGGCAATAAATCCTTTATTTCTTTTATCCTTCGAACTGCTTCTAACCTCAGATGTTGTATCTTCTTCATCAACATTCATTTCCCACACAATATCGTCTATCCAATTTTTCGCATAAATGACTCCATCCATGAGCATCGGTGCGAGATAATACCATCTGGCATCCTCCTTATTGCTAGACGAATCACCATACTTTTCATTGATTACTGCAAGCTTTTTTTTCAATTTCAGCCGTACCGATTTTTCTATAACTTCCAATGATTCATGATTATTC
>ERZ779820.130-NODE-130-length-49364-cov-13.710073_pt1 | contig 49364 bp, 66 predicted proteins | sample MGYA00511563_ERZ779820 | MGnify/ENA primary metagenome ERZ779820 (study PRJEB29588, sample SAMEA1964852) | human gut metagenome | biome: human gut; feature: human-associated habitat; material: faeces | place: Denmark | collected 2008/2010 ...
GCTGCAGCTGCAGCGATATTGGCAGCGCTCTGCATTCACAGAAGAGGAAGGAAAAGAGCGGAAAATAGGAAAGAAGCCGAGAATAGAAAAAAATAAATCCCTGTTTCACTGGGCGTCTGCCAGGTTTAACAGGGATCAAAAAAATGCGTCTGATAGGAATCGAACCTACGCACACGGCTCCGGAGGCCATTGCTCTATCCACTGAGCTACAGACGCATTGATAGTATTTTACTATAGTTTGTGCAAAAAAGCAAGTAATTTTGCAGGAAAAGTTATTTGCTTTTTATCTGCAGTTTTGCTAAAATACGTAGAGAAAAGACAGGAGGCAGAAAAATGGGAAGAAGCAGAAAAAAGCCGTCCGGACAGCCGATGTCGGACAGAGAGCTTCGCAGATTTGGAATTCTCTTAGCTGTGCCTCTTTTGATTCTGGCGCTGGCAGCTGTGCTTCTGACAGCGGGATTTCTGCGGGAGGCGGGAAATAAAGGACAGCCGGAGCCGGAATCGCAGCTGGATTCAGAGGCGGAACAGGACGTGGTAATTGAGCCGGACACAAAAGAGTATCACTATGACTTTGGGGGAAGCATTCTGGAAAAGGATGCCCACCATGAGATTAACCAGCTGATGGAAGAATATTTCCGCGCGGTCTCGGAGTGCGATATGGACACGTTTATGAATCTGTTTACCTCCCAGGATACCTCTCAGGAGGAGCAGTTCAGACAGTCCTTTGAGAAACAGAGAGAGTATATCGACGGATATGAAAATATTTCCTGTTATACGGCAAAAGGGCTGACGGAAGACGCCTATGTGGCTTATGTTTCCTACGACGTGCGTTTTTCCGGGGTGGACACGCCTGCGCCGTCTTTAGTAGAAGTTTATGTGGAAAAGTGCAGTGACGGGCAGTGGAGAATTTTTGACGGGGAGAAGACGCCGGAGCTGGAGGCTTATCTGGAGGCTGTCAACCGAAACGAAGACACTGTGCTTTTGGGAAAGCAGATTGATGAGGCCAAGGAAGCGGCCATGAATGCAGACGAAGAGCTGAAAGGACGGATTCTCTTTATGGAAAACGGCCCTGGATACATGCAGGATGAAGAATAAAATGATATAAACCCATAGAAAAGAGGCTGAATAAACATGAATGTAAAAGATTTTTACTTTGATTTGCCCCAGGAGCTGATTGCCCAGGATCCGTTAGAGGATCGGGCGTCCTCCAGGCTGCTGGTGCTGGATCGGGAGACCGGAGAGGTAACCCACCGGAAATTCCGCGATATTTTAGGATATCTGAATCCGGGAGACTGCCTGGTTATTAACGACACGAAGGTGATTCCGGCAAGGCTCATCGGAAGCAGGGAGGGGACCAATGCGAAGATAGAGGTGCTGCTTCTGAAGCGGAGAGAGAACGATATCTGGGAGACCCTTGTAAAGCCTGGAAAAAAGGCGAAGCCGGGAACCGTGATTCACTTTGGCGACGGACTTTTAAAGGGAACGGTCATCGACGTAGTGGAGGAAGGAAACCGTCTGATCCAGTTTTCCTACGATGGAATTTTTGAGGAGATTTTAGATCGTCTGGGACAGATGCCTCTGCCGCCGTACATTACGCATCAGCTGCAGGACAAAAACCGTTACCAGACGGTTTACGCGAAACACGAGGGCTCTGCGGCGGCTCCCACAGCAGGACTTCACTTTACAAAGGAGCTGCTGCAGGAGATTGAGGACAAGGGTGTGAAGCTTGCCCATGTAACCCTCCACGTGGGACTTGGCACTTTCCGGCCGGTGAAGGTGGAAAATGTGCTGGATCATCATATGCACTCTGAATTTTACATGGTAGAGGAGTCGGAGGCAGAGAAGATTAACCAGACGAAACGGGACGGAGGAAGGGTGATCTGCGTGGGAACCACCAGCTGCCGGACCATCGAGTCGGCCAGCGATGAGAATGGAATTCTGAAGGCAGGAAGCGGCTGGACAGACATTTTCATCTATCCGGGATATCAGTTTAAGATTCTGGACTGTCTGATCACGAATTTCCATCTTCCGGAGTCCACTCTCGTCATGCTGGTATCGGCTCTGGCAGGCCGGGAACACGTTCTGGCAGCCTATGAGGAAGCTGTGAAGGAGCGATATCGGTTCTTCAGCTTTGGGGACGCAATGTTTATAGAATGACACCAAAAATAAACTGAATAGTTGATACGAAAAAGAGCCGGGAAGTTATTATTCCTGGCTCTTGTCAACTGAAGAATAAATGAAACGGTGAAGTAAACCGTTTTTGAACACAATACTGCCGATCTGCCCGCTTGAATTGATAGTGATACTGTCGATGATGGAATTGAAGAAATCCTTCAAAATTTGCACATCGGTATTTGCTGCCAAACGGCGGTAATTTATGTACGAACTGCCGGAGAGTTTCTTTGAAATAATGAAAGCGGTAGCTTGACGGATAAAGTCTTGATCTGTTATAGATCTTTCGGTGCGTTCGCAAGTGCTTATTTCAGAAAGCCGCATTTCTATGTCTTCATATGCTTCAGAGATACGGTTGCGTTCAGTTATGTATTCCTGTTCGCTTATAGAATCCTCTGAATACATATAAAGCCGCTTCAGGCGTTCCATAGCTCGCTCCAATTTCTGTTGTTCTTTTTTCAGCTTTGTTACTTCTGGATTGGCTGCCGGTTTCCTTGATTTCTTTTTAAGTCCAGATTTTGTGTTTTCCGGCAAATTCTCAGATAGAACAGTAAACATTTCTCTGATGCCTTCTTCGCCAAGATGATCCACATTATCAAAAACTTTTCCGTACAAAAGCATACGCTGAAGGTCCTCCTGGGTGCGGATCAACGCAAAATTTCGTTGAGCGTTCAGCATATTCAGTATAAAGTTGATAGTAAATTCTCCAACAGTAGAGTCCGTTGTATCGTGGCATCCCTCAGAGATGTGCTTTCGTTTGGAAGGACAAAGGTAAATAGATGGTCGCCAGCCGTCACCACTCAGCGCCTTACCGGTGCTGCTGGTAAGCATCTGACCGCAGTTTTCGCAGAAAATCATACCGGAAAACACATGGATATTTTTCCGTTTTACAGAGACATTGCTACCAGATTTAAGGCGTGAGTTTCTGGAAAGTTGAGAGACAATTTTCTGCTGGCGTTCTTTTGGAAACAAAGCAGGATGATGGTTTTCAAACACGATGAAATCCTCCTCCTTATTCGGAATCTGAGTTCCAGTGCTGAGAGATGTTTGGTTGTATACATAATCTCCGATACTGAATGGATTCACAAGGATTTTATGTACCTGAACAGGACTCCATAGATTACCGGCTCTTGTACGGTGTCCAAGTTCGTTCAGTCTTCTGGAAACATACAGAAGTGAATGGCTGGACTCATAGAAGTCACACATAAGCAATACGACTTTTTGTTCTTCGGAGCAGATAGAAAATTCCCTGGTATCATAGTTGTAGGAAAAACCGTATGGGATTCGTCCGCCGTTCCATTTGCCAGAAGCTGCTCTGGATAGCATTGTGGCGGTTACACGCTCAGAGGTCATTTTGCGCTCCAGCTCTGCAAAAACGAGAATGATTTTAAGCATAGCTTCGCCCATTGCGGTACTGGTATCAAACTGCTCGTTCTTACTTACAAAAGTTACATTAAGACGCTTCAACTCTTCATACATAGCGGCAAAGTCAAGAAGGTTCCTGGAAATACGATCCAGCTTCCAGACAAGCACATGAGAGAAAAGCCCAGAACGAATCATCTTCATCATACGCTGATAATCTGGTCGGTCTGTATTTTTTGCAGAAAAACCGGCATCTTCAAACACTTCATAATCTTCAATATTCAAAGCATATTTAGCATAGTTTATCAACTCTTCCCGTTGCAACGGAAGAGAATCCCGGTCTATCTGATGATTAGTAGAAACACGAATATAAATAGCCACACGGCGGCAGAGAGTCGGCATGGTATCTATTGTTTTCTTTAAAGCCATGATAACCTCCTAAAATCGTCCTACGGATAATCCGGCGGATAGTCCGTAGGACTGTCACGAAAATATTTTGCTTGCTGTTGCAATGGTTATGGAACCGGCGTATTGCATGGCACAAGATCATACTTGGCAGCAAAAAAATAGAAACACTGTAAAATAAAGAATTTTAAGGCTGTCCGGCGGATAATCCTACGGACTGTCCGGTGGATAATCCGATGTAACCAGTACCATTACCATTACCTATATATCTATATATAAATATATAGTCCGTCCGAGGACAATCCGATGGACAGTCCTACGGACGAATTGTTTTATACTACCTTTCCTGGAAGTAGGTTTGACAGATGAATTTTCCACTCCATAAGTTTCGTGAAGTAGAAGCTATACTCTTCTCCAGAAGTAGTAGTAATCAAAAGCACCTTGTTGAATAGGCGCTTTTTCTCTTGGACAGATGAAATGTCTGAAAGCGGAATGTCAAATTCGTAACTTCCCTGAGTGAGATTTACAAGAATACCCATAGCAGCGATTTTTGCAAGACTATGTTTAGAGTATATAAGTCTTTGGTTTGTTAAAAGACCGTATCCGTTTTCGACAAAAGCACCCTTTATGCGGTTGCAAGTTCCTTGAATAAGTATTTTTTCTTCCATGATGTTTTCCTTTCTGCCACACCATAACGCAACAGAATGTCACATCAGGCTATGGCAATAAAAAATGAGATACAAAAATCAGAACAGATGTTCTTGTGGGGGGGGGTAGAGCCTAAGTCCAGATTTTCAACCGCCTCTCTCAATTCCTCGTATGTAGCTTTTGCAGGAGAAAGAGACAGAAGAGAACTGAGGGAAATGCTTTTCTGGTCCTTGCATCGGATGTCAAGAACCGATGTAGGCAGAAGATAAAATTCCCACTGTTCAAGTTGAAGCGGCGTTTCGCTCCGATCTTTGCTTGCGTACAAGCAGAACACATAGAGGTCGGACCACCTTTTGACATCATCACTAAAGTCATTTTCAGAATCCCATGATCGAGCTGGGCGGATGCTGAACTGTATTTGTGAAAGACGATCAGCATTCCAACTCTGGAGATATGCGGAGCATTTGACTTCGATTTTTCTCCCAGAAGGAGAAAGTAAATCATAGGGAGTCCAGTCCTGGCGGGCTTCGCTGGTATCAATGCCTATTGCAGAAGCAACGAGGAACTCAGCCAATGCTCCACGAAGGGTATTGTTCAGCAGATCAGAAGAGTTCCACGCCCAGAAGTCACTAAGTAAGATCCCGGCAGGCATACCCTCGTAGGTAAAGTGTTCGTTTCCGGTCAAAGTTTTCATGATTTTTGCACCTCCAATCTTTGAAAAAATAAAGGCGGCAAAATGATTTGCCACCCGTTCTTGCGATTCCAGAGAAATAGCAATGCTATTGCCTGGAGATATATGGCCGTAATAGATATGACCTATTTCGTGAAATACCTGATAGACTGCCTCTGTTAGCGGAAGAACATCATTATAGGCAATCACATAAGAATTAAGGCGTTTGCTGAAAAAGGAAAAAGCCTTTTTGCTGAACAGTTCTTGTAATTGCCAGATATTTAGTTCCATCCGTAGGGAGACAGAATGGTATGTGACGATATGAAGGTCGTACTCTATTCGTCCTCGAATTTTTTTATAGCTGCCTGACGAGAAGATGAATCGTTTGGATTCCATTGATCTTGTCCGGATGCAGCTATCTTGAAATCAACAGCCTGATATTTGTCCAAAACCGCCCAGATAACCTTACGATCACTTTCTGATGCTTTGGAGTAGCAAGAAAACAATTCTTCCATCTCAGGAGATAAAGATTGCCTGGAGGCAATCGGGCTGAGTCCAAGAAGATAATCTGTACTTACATCCAGGGCTTCTGCAATGGAAACAATCAGATCAGCTCGTGGCATTCGCTTTGTATCGGTTAGATACCGGGAAATGGTTGCTTCGGTTGTATGCGCCTTGTCTGCGAGCATCTTTTGTGTCATGCCACGCTGTCTAAGCAGGCTGTATAAAATATTGGGAAAATCTTTCATAGTATCACCTCTGAAGTATCATATCGTATAATTACCGAACAGTAAATAATACTTACAAAAAATATAATTTCATTATTGACAATTACCATGCGGTAAGATAAGATGATGACATAATCAATAAACAAAGGAGGTGCAGGAATGGATAGCACAAGGCTCCGGGAACTTCGAGCCGGAAGGAGGATTCCCCTTGAAAAGTTGGCTGAAGTAATCGGGAAGTCGATTGTTTCATACGGCAAGAAGGAAAGGGGAGAAGTTAAGTTCAAGCCAGATGAAGTGATCGCATTATCTGAATTTTACGGGCTGTCATACGATGAGATGAACGCCATTTTTTATGACAACAACTTACCGAACGGTAAGTTTGAGGACTTGAACAAAATTCTTTCGGGCCTCGGTATCATTTAGGTTTAGTTTAGCAGACAAGGAGAAAAAAGAACATGGATTGTGGATGTGTAAATACGGGCATAAGCATCTACTTCCAGTGCAGGATTTTGGCAGCAAAGAACAATGTATATCTCAAAAGCCGGGAAAGTGCGGCAGAATACTTCGGTATTTCTGTTTCGTCTTTAGCAAATTATGAGAGGGGAATCACAGTACCACCTCTGGATTTGATAATGATGATGGCGGATGTTTATGGGGCACCGCAGTTGAAAAATCTGTATTGTTTAGAGCAGTGTCCTCTTGGAAAGCAGCAGCCGGTATCGGCAGAGATTAAAACGCTGGAAGCAGTAACGGTTGGAATAATAGCAAAGCTGGATGAAAAAGACATCGAAAAGATGCGTAGAGAACTTCTGGAGATAGCTGAAGATGGAAAAATATCTCCGGATGAAGAAGATGATTTTACAGCTGTATCAAAAGAACTGGACAAGTTGGCGGTATCTATCAGCGAATTACGGCTGATAAAGGAAAAGCTGATAAAGAAAGGTGGCGATGCTCGTGGATGTTGAGAAAACAAAAGAGTATCTGAAAACCGAGTTTGGTATTGAGACAGTTGAGGAGTTAGAAGAGGCTTGCGAAAAAGCAAGCGATATAGACATTGGATTATTCGTAACGCCGATATTTTGGAAAGAAAGGAGAGCGGCACAGTGAGAAGACGAAAGAAGAAACGAATCATGATAGGCGAGAAAGTTATAGGAGCTGGCTTTTTTCTATTCCTCTTCATGGGTTCGGCGCTGGATGGCCCAGAATGGAAGATTCCTTTGGTCGGAGCGATTATCGGCGTGGCAATTATGAAAATAGGAGTGGTTATAGCAAGAATGGAGGGATCGGAATATGTGTAGTCTTTGTTTGAAGACACCTTGCGATAGCAGATGTCCGAATGCACCAGAACCAAAACCAGTTGTGAATTGCAAGGAGTGCGGTGTAGGGATATTTGAAGGCGAAAGGTTTTATGACAGTGAAAAAGGACCTATATGCGAGGATTGCATGGATGATATGACGGTATCAGAAATGCTGGAATTGTTTGGAGAGAAATTTACAATAGCGGAGATGGTATAGATGGAATTGAATGAGAAAGGGCTTCCATTTTTCCCAGAACTGAGATTTGAGGATAAGCGCCATATTTATACATTGGGAGGGCAGCTTCTTCCGAGCGTTACAACAGTGATGAAACCGCTAGACGAAGCGTTGTACCGTGGGATAGATGAAAGTGTTATGCAGATGGCGGCGGAAAGAGGAACAGCGATACATAATGCGGCTGAAAATTTTGCCCTGTACGGCATAGAGGATATTGAACCGAGATACGCAGGATATTTTGAAGCATTTCTGAAGTTTTGGGAAGAACAATCTCCGGAGCCGCTGGCAACGGAAAGCAGAGTGTATCACAAATTTTTACGGTATGCCGGAACAGCAGATTTGCCATGCGTGATTGATGGCAAAAAGGTACTGATAGATTACAAAACATCAGCGACAGTAAATCGGATGTTGACCGGAGTGCAGCTGGAAGCCTATGCGAGAGCGTATGAGAGTCACGGATTTAGATTTGATGAAAAGGCTATCGTACATCTAAAAAGCGATGGTTCCTACCAGATGGTAAGATACAAAGCCAATGACATAGAAAGTTGGCAGGTATTTTCTTCCTTGATGGTAGTTTGGAATCATATACAAAAATACAAATAGGAGGTCATGCGAAGATGGCGAATAAAGCAAAGTTATTGATTATTGCGGATGAAAAAGGTATAAGAGCAGAAATTGAAGGTACACCTTCGGATGTTATGTGTTTGGTAAAAGCAGCATTGGAAAAAGGAAACGCTACATTGCAGAAGCATCCATGCATAAGCAAAGAGGATGCCGATGATCTGATTGACGAAGTGATCGAAGATTATCAGACCGAAACCAAGATAGGTGAGAAGGCGGCGATTTTGAGAAGAATTGCAAAGATGGCAAAGATTTTATAGGAGGATTTTATGAGTAAGGAAGTTACGGAAGCGGTAGTAGCAAAAATAGAAACACCGGCAGAGCTGGTGCGGGAGGAGGAGCTTCAGCAGAGTAATAGCCTGGTTGAGAGACGAGCCAAAGAATTGAAAATCTTAACCAACGAGGATTATGAAAAAGCAGCTGAATTTGGACAGAAAATCAAGATTCAGGCAAAAGTAGTCACAGATTTTTTCAAGCCAATGAAGGACAGTGCTTACAAGACACATAAGGCGGTATGTGACAGAGAGAAGGCAATGCTGAAACCACTTCAGGAAGCGGAAAGAATTTTGAAAGGAAGCATCGCTGCATATCAGAAAGAACAGGAAAGAAAAAAGAGAGAGCTTGAAGAACGGATGCGGTTAGAGGCTGAAGCGGAAAGAGATAAGAAACTGAGTGAAGCAGCGGCTGCTGAAGAAGCTGGTAATCTTGCGGAGGCAGAAATGGCTCTTGCAGAAGCACAGATGGTTGAAACGGTAGCCGCCAGCACAACGGTTGTAATGAATACACCAAAGACAAAGGGTATCGGGACAGCTAAAGATTGGGAGATTGAATCAATAGATCGTGAAAAGGTTCCGGTTGTATTTTCTGGAGTGGAAATTAGACCGGTTGATGAAAAAGCAATCATGCGGCTTATTAGAGCGACAAAGGGAAGTATTCAGATTCCGGGAATCAAGTATAAAGAAACAGTAAAAGTGAGTATCAGGAGGTAAGCAAGATGGCAGAGAATATGTTGAGTGTTGTTAAGTATGATGCTGGCGGCGTAGAAATAAAACTGGAGCCGGAAACAGTCAAGAATTATTTGGTAAGAGGTAATGGTAAAGTAACCGATCAGGAAGTCCTGTTCTTCATCCGGACTTGTCAGGCGCAGAAGTTAAATCCGCTGGTATACGGAGAAGTGTATCTGATTAAGTTCGGAAATGAACCGGCGCAGCTTGTTATTGGAAAAGAAACCTATATGAAGAGGGCATTTAAGAATCCGAATTACAATGGTATGAAATCAGGAATCGTTGTTCAGCGTGGCGAGGAAATCATACAGAAAGAAGGGACTTGCCTCTATCCATCAGAAACGCTTCTGGGCGGCTGGTGCAGAGTTTATCATGAACTGAACAATAAGGAAACGGAAACTTTCAAAGAGGTATCGCTTCAGGAATACCAGAAGTTCAAGGATGGAAAGCCTATGGCGAATTGGGGAAGCAAGCCATGCACCATGATTGAAAAAGTAGCAGTTTCCCAGGCGGTAAGAGCAGCGTTCCCTGATGATTACCAGGGATTATATACGGCGGAAGAATTTGGTTACACAGATCGGGATGCAGAGAAAGGACAGGTTCTTGATACCGGCGCAACAGGATCAGCCGGAACTGTATGTGACGAGGTGGTTTACATTTCACAGGAACAGCGGCAGGAGTTTTTTGACCTTGCTACTGGATTCTACGGAAAGAAAAAAGGAAATGCAGTTGTGAAGTACATTTGCAACAATATGGGGCTGGATTCAACTACGAACATGACAGTAGAACAGTTTGAGGAAGCAATGGCTGTTCTGAAAAATGGAATCGAAGCGGACAAGAAAAATGCGGCTCAGGAAGAAAGCCATTCTGAAGATGTAGAATCAGAAAATGAGTAGTTCTAAATGGCGGTGGAAACATTTCTGCCGCCATCAAAAAGGTGGTGATGGTATTGGCATGGATTAGCGTACATGACCATGTGGTAGGAGGAAAACTCCGAGAATTGGCAAAAGATATTGGATGTTCGCAGAAAGAAGCTCTCGGAATCCTTGTTTCTCTGTGGTTATGGGGGCTGAATAATGCAGACCAGACCGGGAAACTTCGTAGTTGTGATAAAAGTGATGTAGCAGAGGCGGTTTTCTCAAATGGATTAAGTGAAGGGCTGGATAAAATGGAAATTGTAGAAAGCCTCATTTCACAGCGCTGGATTGATGAAAATGAAGAAGGAGATTTATACCTACATGATTGGGATACATGGCAGGAACAGTGGTATAAGTTTCTGAAAAATAAGGAGTACGATGCAGAGCGAAAACGGGCTGAAAGAGCCAGAAAAAAAGCTGAGATCATGAAAAAAGAACAGATTGAGGAAAGCTCTGAAAGCAATCCGAAGGACACTCCTACGGACAATCCACCGGACACTCCTATGGACAGTCCGCCGGATGCGAAGAAAAAACCAAAAAAGACAGTGAAAAAGAAAGTTGAGAAAAAGCAATATGCAGAGTATGTTTCGCTGAAGGAAGAAGAGTATAGCAAGTTGGTGTACGGTTATGGAGAAAAGGCTACCGAGAAATTTATTGAAGTGCTGAATCTCTACAAAGGCTCTACCGGAAAGACATACAAGAGCGACTATATGACAATTCTGAACTGGGTAACAGATAAGGTCAATGAGAAATATCCGGGATTGATACAGCGTCCAGCTCCGGAGGGAGTGTCAAAAGAAATCCAGGGAGAGAAATCGCCGGAAGATAATCCATTCGGGCAGTGGAAGGAGTAGATGAAAAGTGATAGGAGAAGTGGCAGAAAAAGTGCTTACCAATATTGCGGATTCAGCAGGTTCGCTGCCCGATGACTACATCGGGAGCGATGGTCTTCTTTATTGTGGGCAGTGCAATACCAGAAAAGAGCGAGAAATCATTTGGTTTGATGGTAAACCAAAGAAAGTGCCGGTAATGTGCAAATGTAGAGCTGAGGAAGAGAGATTGAAAAAAGAGCAGATGCAGAAGGAGGAAGAAATGCGGAGCATCCAGAGGGCTAAGATTAGCAGCATGATGGATGATACTTTTAGAACAGCTTGCTTTGCAAATTATCAGATCAGGAACGGGAACGAAAGGCATCTGAAGGTAGCGAAAAAATACTGTATTGAATTTAGCAAAATGTATGAGAGAAATCAGGGCCTGCTCTTTTGGGGAACGGTTGGAACCGGGAAAAGCTATACCGCAGCTTGCATTGCAAATTATCTTCTGGAGGCGAATACATCGGTTGTAATGACATCGTTTGTCCGGATATTGCAGGAAATGCAGGGATTCGACAGGGAGAGGGAAGAGACATTTACCAATAAGCTGAATAGCGTGAAGTTACTGATTATTGATGACCTGGGGGCTGAGAGAAGCACAGATTATGCTCTGGAGAAGGTGTATGGAATCATTGATAACAGATACAGAGCCAAGAAACCGCTGATTCTCACAACGAATCTGACTTTGCAGCAGATGCAGGAAGCTACTGATATTCGATACGCCAGAATATATGACAGAATATTTGAAATGTGCTACCCTATGGAGTTTTCCGGAGTGTCATGGAGAAAAAGAGAGGCGGCTCAGAGGTACGAGGAAACAAGAAAAATACTGGAGGGATAACATGGATGTAAAGAGCGTTGGACAGAACATAAAAGAGATTCGTGAAAAAAAGAAAATAACACAGAAAAGACTGGCAGAATTATCCGGGCGTGGAGAAAGTGCCATAAGCAATTATGAGAGTGGTGCGACTGATATTCCATGCTCGGCGCTGCTGGATATAGCCAGGGCGTTAAATTGCCAGCCAGAGGAATTTTTCGGCGTAACACATGATGGATTTAATCCTATTGCAGAATTGAGGATTTATACCCAGGAAGACCGGCAGATGGTATCTGGAATCTTGGTAAAGAATGGGTATACAGTCCGGCAGATTAAGGTTCCGAGAGAGAAAGGAAAAAGCAACTATCTCTGCCTTCAGGCTAAGTTGGAGGAATCCAGCTTAGAGAGCCAGTAGGAGGTGCGGCGATGGTTAAGTTTACTGTATATGGAGAGCCGAAGGCGAAAGGAAGACCGAGAGTATCCGTAAGAAAATCTGCTGACGGAGAAAAGACCTTTGCCAGAGCTTACACACCAAAGAATACAGTGATGTATGAGAATCAGGTAAAAGCAGAATACGGAGTTCAGTGTGATAACTTCCGTTTTCCAGATGAAGCGATGTTGGATGTTCGGATCTTCGCCTTTTATGGGATTCCCAAAAGCGTTTCAAAGAAAAAACGGCAGGAAATGATAGAGGGGAAGATCAGACCGGTAAAGAAACCAGATTTTGATAATATCGCAAAGGTTATATGCGATAGCCTCAATGGTATTGCATATAGAGATGATGCAATGATTGTGGACGGTATGTTCCGGAAATATTATTCGGAGCAGCCAAGAGTAGAAGTGAAGATTATGCAGATCGGAGGAGAACATGACACCTAATGAAGAACTGTTGATTGAAGCATTTATGAGATATTGTTTTTCTTGTCCGCTGGATGATAATGCTGAAATTGATTTTGAAAGAGAGTGCGTAGGTTATAGAGAACCTGGATGCAAAGAATGTATTCTGAAACATATAGAAAATTTGAGATAGGAGAGTGAGCGATATGGAGGATTACAAGGAGTTACGAATTGAGGCAGATACTTTTGACAAGCTGAGAAGAGATGCTGACATTGTATTGCAGAGGGCGCTTGGAACCATGAAAGAGAAAGAAAGCATGGATGGAAAGGTAACAATCACGATTGATATTAAGCTGGTTCCGGAATTTATACCGAACTATGATCCGGCTATTCAGGGAGAAACCAGAAAGATTCTGAAACCAAAATTCGACCACAAGGTTACATCCGCCATTAACATAAAGAATGAGGAAAAAGGAAGCGTAAACCCGGAGATGGCGATGGTATGGGATGAAGATAAGCAGGAATATGTTTTGACTTATGTAAACAATACCTCTCAGCGGAGCATCTTTGATACGGATTTCCAGGAGGCTATGAACCGAGAAGAAGAACCGGGAGTTCCATTGTTGGAGGGAGATGTGATAGATGAAGGAGCGCTTCCGGGACCGGTAGATGGAGAAGCAAGGATTGAGGATTTCCATGAAGAAGACGAGGATGACGGATATGGATATGAGGATGTAGTGTAAGGAAAAGGCGGTTGAGCTATCGGGCTGGACCGCCAGAAAAAGGAGGTTTTATATGCGGCTTACAGAGCTTTTTAAGAACATACTCAATAAATTTATCCGTAGGAATCCTAAAAAAGAACCAGAGGGCATCCAGATAGCCACAGAGCCTATTGCTGAACCAGAAGAAGTTCAGAAGACAGTGCAATCTGATTACGATAGGCAGCAAAAGCTAATCAGAAGATACCGAGCATACGCATTCCACCATAAGAAAAAACGCATCCGGAAAAAGTACATGAAAAAACTGTTAGAGGCATCGCCGATAGACCGTTTCGCTTTTCTTATCCGAAACGGAGGGGTAACGCTTGAGGCTATGACAAAGAATGTAAGTAACTGGATGAAAATAACAGGAGAAGAGTATATGCCGAAGAAGGATTTATTGCATGGAATGACAGGGAGTCATAAGTCAGATCATCCAGACAGCAAAATAGAAGGAGGAGTACGATGAAGAACAGGATGCAGAGTTTTGTGAATAGAGGGAATAACCTGATCGAGAAGGGAAAAACAGAGGTAGCTATCAAAATGCTCCTTCAGGGGTTTGACTATTATTCCAAAAGAATTGTAAATGCGATACAGCCATATGCTACATCGGACGCGGGTATGCTGGTAATTGTGCTTCGCTATTTGGCAGATCAGATTGAGCAGAAAAACCAGGGAGCAAAGGAATTTGCGGAAGAAATGTCAAAGATTCTGGTATTCCCGGAACTGGAGGAGATTGAAAAGATAGAGAAGCCAAACCGGCATTGAGAGGGATGTAGATGTATGAGTACGCAGGCATAACAGGTTACAAGCCGGACCGGGATGGTACTCATTTGAAGATATTTATACCGGACCGGCATCTGGAAGAAGCAATAGTAAAGAAACGGATTAAAGATTGCATGATCTGGCTGGATGATGGAAGGCATATCAGCGCAGAGCAGAGAAAAAAAGCATACGCTACAATCCGGGATATTGCAGATTTTACCGGGTATGCACCGGAAGAAATGAAGGAGAGGTTGAAGCTGGAACATATCATCCGGACTGGCTGCAAAGAGTTTTCTCTTTCTGACTGCACTATGGATACAGCCAGGGAGTTTATCAATACTATGTTGGACTTGGCACTTGAAATGGGTATTCCGCTGATGGATTTCGGGAGCAACCGGACGGATGACACAGATCATTACCTATGGGCTTGCTTGAAGAATCGAAGATGTGCTATTTGCGGAAGATATGGGGAAATTCATCATGTAGACAGCATCGGGATGGGAAATGATCGGGAAAAGGTAGACGACTCTAACCATCGGAAGATATGCTTGTGCAGAATCCATCATACAGAGGCGCATACCGTAGGGATGGCTAAATTTGAAGAGATGTATCGGGTGTATGGGATAAAGTTTAAGGAGGAAGAACGGAAGAGTGAATAATGAGAAAGAATTAAATCTTAATAGATTAAAACATTATGACTGTCTGGATGAAAAAGGAAGACTGATAGAATTGCCATGCGGTATAGGAGATGACATTTTTGTTATCTGTGATTGCGAACATATTCCTCCTCAGTTGGACGGAACGCTTTATGATTGCTGCGGAGGACCTGGAACAGCAACAGGATACTATTGCCCGTATGTAGATAACTGTCCGTTTGATGCTGAAAACTGTGAATTGTGTGTTGGCAAAGAAGCTATATTTGAAGACAGTGTGAAGGAAATTGTGATTTCGGATGATGGAATGAGAATAGTCCCTCGGTTTTGCGAGGTATGTAGCGAGATAGGAAATGGAGTGTTTTTAACTAGAGAAGAAGCAGAACTGACATTGAAGGAGGTGAGTAACAGTGAGAGCTGATAATCCATTTGGAAATTGCAGAAATTGCGGGGACCGGATTTTATGGATTCGGACAGCAGCAGGAAAGAATATGCCGGTAAATCCAGAATTGATAAGCTATCGTGCGGTTCCGGGAGGAAAAGAGAGAATTGTTACACAGGATGGAAGAGTGGTTGCAGGAGAGAAATGCAGTCCGGAGGTTGCTGACGGAATCGGGTACATCTCTCATTTTGCAACTTGCGGAAAGTGAGGAGAAAATACATGAAGGTTGTAAGGAAAAAAATCTTGCCGGAATATTTTCAGGCGGTAAGAGCAAGAGAAAAGAATTTTGAAATTCGGTTAGATGAAGATGATATTCAGGTGGGAGATTTGCTGATTTTAGAGGAATGGGACGGAACATACACCGGGAATGGAGTCCGAAGATATGTCAAATATGTTCTGCGCAAAGCTGCTGAATTGGGGTTGATGCCGGGATATTGCATCATAGGATGGTAAAAATCAATTAAAAAAGGACAGCCCATCAGTAAGGCCATCCTCAATATGTCACACAAACATATTGTAGCAGAAGTGCAGGAAAAAGGCAATCAGCGAAAAGGAGGATTTTACCGATGGGAAAGAATGGCGGAAGACAAACACTGAGTAAGGAAATGCTGGAAGCGATTGCGGAGAAGGCGGCGGAGATCGCTGCGGCGGTGGCAACAAACACTTACCAGCAGAAAGTGAAGGAGGAAGAGAAAGCGAAGTTCGATAAGAGATACAAAAATACGAAGCTCCTTCTGGAACATTATCGGGATTTCTCAGATTATGGGGAGAGGGCGATATATAGAATCTATGAGGAGCTGGACGAGGACATTGTAGACATCATCGAACTTATGGAGGGAAGAAGGTCGGATAGCGATGGAAGGATAGAAAGCATAGAGAGAGGGGTAATGAGGACAAAAGTAATCATGAACCATGTGAATACCATGCTGGAAGTATACAGAAAAAGCTGCGAACAGTCTCCGTACAATGAGGAGAAGCGCCGGTGGAGGGTAATTGAGGGGCTGTACCTGAACAAAGTGCCGAAATCAGTGCAGGAAATTGCAGAAGAAGAATTTGTAAATGAGCGCACCGTATACAAGGACATTAAAGCAGCTTGCAAGCGTTTGACGGCTCTTATCTTTGGAATTGATGGCTTTGAACGGTAGAATGGAACCACGGGACAACCACAAGGGCAAAACGAGGGCATTGACAGTTCAACTTACCGTATGGTAAGATGTAACCCGTGAACAACTCATATGTCACTCCTTAAAAATAAGGGGATTCCGATTGACACCAGACAGTAAAGGGCTAGAATGAAGATAAGGCAACTTACCAAAAAGTAATTTACAGAGGTGATGGAAATGATTCGGAAGAGTGACATGGTAAGAAGTCTGGTTGCAGAACATCAGTACAAGAAAGCATTGAGGATTGCAAAGGACTTCCGGCTTGGTATCACAGCAGAGCAGTCATTGCGGATGAAGAAAGCGTATGAGTGCATGGTACATGAAAGGTTCTACTTATCCCTGGGTGAAGACACGAAGGCAAGAATTGCTGAAGGAATTGAAACATTAGTCGGCATCTATGGAAGGGAGAATGATAACAATGCCAAAGTTGTATACCAGCAGATTTAGTAATAAGGAGTTGGAAACGGGGAAATATACGGTAGTCGGAGTTGTCCGAAGTATGCCGAGGTTCCCAGTGAAGTATAGGATTTCCGGTGACATCATACAGATAGCGCCGCCAGGATACCTCTGGAATGAAAATGATAGAGCGAGATTCAGAGAACCGTACTTCAGACATTTAGAAAAAAGCGGATACCCAGTCATCGGGGCTATCATTCAGTCGTATCTGGATGAAGGAAAGGATGTAGTGCTTTGCTGCTATGAAGATGTCCGGAAACCTGGTGAATGGTGTCATAGATTAGTCTTTGCTGAATGGTGGTACGAAAAGACGGGACAGAAGATAGAAGAGCTTCCAGATCCGTCACCGGATCCCGGAGAGAAGCAAAGGAAGAAAGAGGAACAGAAGCGGAGAGAAGAAGAGTCCGGATATGAACAGTTATCGTTCATGAGCGATTTGTACCGTACAGTTTATCCTCATTACAATACCTAACCGCTGATAGCTTAGTGTTAAAGCACCCGGCTCTTTACCGGGAGGACGCAGTGTTTGATTCCTGCTCGGCGGACCAAAAACAATGCCTCACTCAGAAATGGGTGGGGCTTTTCTTATGACTTGGATTTGTGCAATGTGACAGTAGAGGTCTCTCCGATCACGGGGGATATAAAATTACTGATTGGTAAGTATGCACAATAAAGTTGTGAAATTGTAAAGCGGTTGGTTTATACAACGGCTTTTTCTTATGCCTGGGATGTTTTACAGTGTAATCCAGAGGCTTTATAGTTCCGGGCAATAAAATATACGGAAAAGAAGGAGGGAAAGAAAATGGCGATGTTTCAGAATCCTGGGGCATTCTTCCTGGGAACACTGGTTCCGTCGGAACAAAAGTTCCTGAAGGTGCTTTTGGAAAATGCCAAAAAGAACGGGTACACAAAGTTCGTAGAGCCGTGTGCTGGTGCATTTGCCATGTCACATCTGGCAGTTCAGTCCGGGTTCAAACCAAGTGAGGTTGAGTCTTCAGATGTTTCTATGTTCACATCAATCATGGGATATGCAGTAACGGGTAAGCCATTGGACGAGTTAGAGATTCATGCCAAAGGATTCAGCGATGAAGAATTGCTGGATCCGGCGGTGGCAATGTATGCGTGGAAGTATCTCAGTACAGTAAAGAACGCTGGCAAGGAGTATTTCTATAATTTCATGTTAGACCTGGCAAGCCGGAGGGAGGAACACATTAGAAATATTCGGGAGCAGCTAGAACGAGCAAAAGGAATCCTGAACGGAATGAACTACCGGGCGCTGGATATGTGGAAGCATATGGATGAAGTTCTGAATGATGAACATTGTATTGTTATTGCGAATCCGCCAACATATGCCGCAGGATTTGAAAAGTATTATGATACCAGCGGCATGATGACCTGGAAGGAACCAGAGTATGGAATCTTTGATCCGAAGACAGGCTTGCAGGAGTTCATGGATTTATGCAAGGATGCAAAATGCCTGGTACTTTGTTATGAGGAAAACGAACCAGGAAAGACCGCCGGAGAACCGGTATTTGCCAGATACGGTGTCCGTAGTGGGGTAAATGTGTATCTTACAGCCAATAGACCGGAAGAGGCAACAGACCTGGCTAATGGAAAGAAGATTGCCAGACCGGGCGAAAGCAAACTTAGTTCTCTGGAATGTAGTATGCTGCCAAGAGATTACGAAATCACAGAAAAGACAAAGGTGCAGTTATGCCAGATTGAAAGGGCAGAAGCTCAGTATTACCGTCAGCTGTGGACTCACAATTTTGTTGGTTCCTCTGCGCCGATTAACATAGCTGTTCTGATTGACGGGAAAATAGCTGGTGTATTTGGCGTTGATAAGGCAGCGCTTACAATGGGAGCATTTGGGACTCAGGTATCGGATGCTCTTTTCCTGATGTATGGAATGACGGTTCCACATATCAAGTATCGGCTGGGAAGATTGTTGACTATGTTGGCTCAGAACAGAGAATTTGTGTATAAGATATGCACAGATCTGGAGAAAGAAAAAGTCGGACATCTAAAAACAGTCCAGATGACGAAGTATCCGGAAGCGAAGGAAATGCGTGGAGTTATGAAATTGACAAAGCGTGTTCCTGATCCGAAGATGGGGTTCCGGTTGACTTACGAATCAGAGCTGAAGGACCGGACAGAAAAAGAAACGCTGGCAGAATGGTTAAGGAGGGAAAACAAATGGCAGAAGGAAAGAGCGAAAGCCAAAGCAAAATCCGATACGAGCAAATAGCTGATATGGGTTCTGGGCTGATTATCGCAAGAGTTCCAGCTGAGTGTATCAGGGAACAGGACATAAACGCCCGGATTATGAAAAATGAGATGCAGCGACAACTGACGGACAATATCAAGAAAAGAGGTCAGCTTGAATCGCTGCCTTTTTGTGCATTAACAGAAGACGGCAACAGAATTGAAATTATTTCCGGGCATCATAGAATACGCTCAGGAAAAGATGCAGGAATTAAAGAGTTCTTTGTTATCTTGGATGTCAGCGGCTTGAATCGTTCTAAGATTGTGGCAAAGCAGATTGCACACAATGCGATCAGCGGATTTGACGATCAGTCCACATTGAAGGAACTGGCTAAGATGCTGGAAGATGTGGATGATATGATAGAGAGCTATGCCGGAAAGGATATTCTTGAAGAACCGGAGGCGGAGTTAGAAAAGTACCTGTCTCCAACGGTAGATTTCGATTGGAAGAACCTGACATTTACATTTCTTCCACACCAGATTGCAGATTTGCAGAAACTCATTGATGCACTGGAAAGTACAAAACCAGATTTCCTCGGCGTTGCTGATATAGAACAGTACAAACCATTCCTTGAAACCTTAACAAAGTATCAGCAATTTGCCAATGTTAAGAATACTGGAGCTGCCATTCACGCCATGATTAAGTGTACGGAGCAGATGTTTGAGAACATTGGTTATACGGAAGATAGCGAATGGGTACAGTTGACAAGCATTTTCGGTAGTAGTGCCGTACCGGCGGAAGCGGCAGAAATTATTCAGGAAGCAGTAAAGAAGATGGCGGACGAAGGCGTGATAGGTTCTAAGAATAAATGGCAAGCCATTGAATACTTGGCAGCTGAGTATCTAGCCGGGAAGTAGGATAAAGCATGGCAGCACCGTTGAAATATAACCAGGCATACCACGATGACTGGGCTTGGTCCTTAGCCATAAAAGGTGCTACCGATGTGGAAATAGCTGAAGCCTTCGGAATATCGGTCAGAACACTGAATAGATGGAAGAAGGACCATGAAAGTTTCATGTTAGCATTGACAGCCGGAAAGGACCAGGCGGATGCGAAAGTGGAGAAGAAATTGTATGAGCGTGCCATCGGATACCGGTACACAGAGAAGGAGACGGTACTGGAGATGGATGCGGACGGGAATAGAAAACCCTTGAAAGTAAGAACAGTAGAAAAAGAGTGTCCTCCGGATGTGCTTGCACAGATGTACTGGCTGAATAATAGAAAGTCAAATCTGTATAAGAGGAACCCTGAAAACTTCATCAAGCAAGAGGTAATTGACACAGAGGATGATGTAGTATTCTATCTCCCGGATAATGGAAGGGACGGTGATCCGCATGAGTAAGGGGCGGATTATTATTAAGCCACAGCCGGGACCGCAAGAACAGTTTTTAGTAACGCCTGCTGACATTTGCATCTATGGAGGAGCTGCCGGAGGTGGCAAGACCTACGGATTGCTCATGGAAGCAATGCGGCATAAGAACAATGGAGATTATGGTGCAGTTATCTTCAGACGGAATTATACCCAGGTAACAGCACAAGGCGGTTTGTGGGATTCCAGCAGAAGCCTATATAGAAATATTCGTGACGCTGTACCCAGGAAGACACCGAAACTCCATTGGGAATTTGCAAGTGGGGCAAGCGTGAACTTCGCACATCTCGGAAGTGATGATGATTGCGAAAGCTGGCAAGGTTCTCAGATTACAATGATAGGATTTGATGAATTGACACACTTTACCAGGTATCAATTTTTCTACATGATGTCTCGAAATCGTTCTGATGCGGATATAAAGCCTTATATCAGAGCAACTTGCAACCCGGATGCAGATTCATGGGTAGCAGACTTCATTGCGTGGTGGATAAATCCAGACACCGGATACCCGATACCGGAGAGAAGCGGGAAAATCAGGTATCTGGTAAGAATCAATGATGAACTGATATGGGCGGATGCAAGGAAAGACTTGATAGACCGGGGAATTGATGCAGATGAAATCAAGAGCGTTACATTCATTGCAAGTACCCTTCAGGATAATCAAATTCTGATGAAGAGGGATCCGGGCTACCTTGCAAACCTGAAGGCATTACCTCTTGTAGAAAGAGAACGATTGCTCTACGGAAACTGGAAAATCAAACCGGCGGCAGGACTGTTCTTCAAGAGAAGCCAGATTGGAGCATTTCTGGAAAGCGTTCCGGAAGATGTTACGGTATGGGCAAGAGGATGGGACCTTGCTGCAACAAGTGAGGATGAAGACGGCGATCCGGCATACACGGCTGGCGTTCTTATCGGCAAGCGGAAGAATGGCAGATATGTTGTTGCGAATGTAACCAATGTAAGATTAGCCGCTGGGGATGTGCGAAAGCATATCAAGAATACTTGCATGATGGACAAGAAGAAATATAAACGAGTGATTGAGAGATTGCCGCAAGATCCTGGACAAGCCGGAAAAGACCAGGCACAGAGTTATATCAAGTTCCTTGCAGGCTTCGTTGTGAAGACAATACCTGAGTCCGGAAGCAAGGAAGCGAGGGCGGAGCCGTTTGCTGCACAATGGCAGGCTGGTAATGTAGATCTCGTTATGGGGGAATGGAACGAAAGCTATTTGACACAGCTTGAATCATTCCCGGAAAGTAAATTTAAGGATATGGTAGATGCAAGCAGCTCGGCATTTGCAGAGATTGAGACAAAGAATACAGCTTCTCCGCCGCCGGGTGGATTAAGCAAAGAAAGTTATTGGAGGAGGTGATAGACAATGGCACGAACAGACGAAATTGGTCGGATAGGTCAAAAACGGTATGGCGGTACTTTTTACGAAGAGTTTCTTCGGGAACTCAGAGGAAAGAAGGGAATAGAAACATACAGAGAGATGGCTGAGAACGATGATACAATCGGAGCCATCCTTTTTGCTGTTGAAATGCTTATCAGGCAAGCCTCCTGGAATGTAGAACCTGGTGGAGATACACCGAAGGACAAAGAAGCAGCAGAGTTTGTGGAGCAATGTATGCACGATATGCAAGACACATGGACGGATACCATTTCAGAGATTTTGTCATTTCTGACATATGGATGGAGTTTCCATGAAATTGTATACAAGAGGAGAATGGGCAAGACCAGAGATCAGAAAACCAGAAGTAAGTACAATGATGGGTTGATTGGATGGAGGAAGTTACCTATTAGAGCGCAAGAAACACTATATCAGTGGGAATACGATGACGAGGACAACTTAATTGCTATGACACAGCTACCGCCTCCGAATTACGGTCTGATTACAATTCCTATGGATAAAGCAATGCTGTTCCGAACAAAAAGCCGGAAGGGGAATCCGGAAGGACGCAGCATTTTAAGAAACGCCTACCGGTCCTGGTATTTTAAGAGAAGGATCCAAGAATATGAGGGAATCGGAATAGAAAGGGATTTAGCTGGATTGCCCGTATTCACAGCACCAGAAGATATTGCTATATGGGATGAAGATGATCCGGATATGGTAAAACTGAGAACCGGCATGGAAGCGATGGTTCAGAAAATCAGAGTAGATGAATTGGCTGGCATCGTAAAGCCGCATGGATTTGAATTTGAATTGCTCAATTCCGGAGGAAGTAAGCAGTTCGATACGAACGCTATCATTCAGAGGTATGATACCGGTATGGCAATGACTGTACTTGCAGACTTCATTTTTCTAGGGCATCAACAGGTCGGAAGTTTTGCTCTCAGCTCTGATAAAACAGAGCTTTTTTCAATGGCGATTGGCGCATATCTGGACATCATATGTGAAACTTTCAATAGTCAGGGGATTCCTCAGCTCATAGATGTTAATGGAAGTCACTTTGACGGAATTACCGATTATCCAAAGTTGGCTCATGGTGATATTGAAAATGCAGATATTCAGAAGTTGGCTGCCTACATTAAGGATATGACTGGCGTAGGAATTTTAGTTCCGGATGATGGTTTAGAAGATTATGTCCGAGAAGCAGCCGGACTTCCAGAAAGAACATCTGACACACGAACTATTGACGATAAGAGAGTGAAACAGCAAAACCAAAATGAACCTCCAGATTTGGGATTAGAGGAAGAAGAGGAGGAGCTGCCGGAAGAAACCATTAAGTCTGCAAAAACACGGCTGGGGAGGGACGGATAATGTTTCTCTTCAAGAAGGTAAAAGGAAAAAGGCGGCTGAAAACACAAGCCAGTTTAGAAGTTCTGAGCCGATTAAATAATTATCTGGATGAAAATGTGGAAGAACCGGTAGAGTTTTTAGTTGGATTCTGGAAAGACCAAGAGGATGCCTTTACTTATAAAGAAATCAGACAGGCAATTCTGGACGGGGCAATATCAGAAGAAACTATGCGGCTATGGATGCAGGATTATTCCATACTGGTAGCTGAAAAAATGTATCCGGTATGGGAAAAAGCGCTGGCGGCTGGTCCGTTCGGGCAACCGATCATGGATGCCTTTGCGGATGAATTTGTGTTTAATACACATACGGCTTCTGTTCTTTCGTGGATAAACGAGCGAGGCGCCGATTTCATTACTGCGGTTACTCAGGAACAGAAGAAAGCAATCAAAGCTATGCTGACACGCCATGTAGACGGAACATACACAGTAGATGAACTGTCCAGAGTGATACGCCCATGTATAGGATTGACAGAATCCCAGGCGAAAGCGAATCTCAGGTACTATGATAGTGTAAAGGCGAAGCTACTGGAGCAACATCCGAAGATGAAGCCGGAAAATGCCAGAAAAAAAGCCAGAGAAGCGGCAATGAAATATGCGGAAAAGCAACATAGGCAGCGAGCATATGACATTGCTCAGACTGAAATGGCATTCGCCTATAACAAAGGAGCCGATGAAGGGATAAGACAGGCGAAAAGCCAGAATCTTCTCGGCGTGATGGAAAAAAGGTGGAGTACATCTGGAGATTCCAATGTGTGTGATATATGTAGAGCGTTGGAAGGAACGCAGATACCAATGGATGATGAATTTGATTTCAAAGGCAAGATTTTATTTGCCGGTCAGAAAAGAACGCCTCCGGCACATCCAAAATGCGCTTGCGCCGTTCTTTACATCGAAGTATCTCCACCGGTATTCAAGGAAGGAAGTGGTTAAAATGCTTGTATTTGGCGATATGGTTCATACTGAAATAAAACCTCCTGGAAGTAAAACAAATCGAACCCAGAGCGAATCAGAGGTTTACAAGAGGAGTCTAAAAGGTAAATTCAAAATACACAAGTCAGACGATGATGAAATGCTGGCGTTCGGGTGGGCTAATGTGGCTATCACAGAAAACGGAGAGCAGATTTCAGATTTGCAGGAGGATATGGTAGATCCGGAAGTATTGGAACAGGCAGCATACCAGTTCGTAGAACTCTACCGTGAAGGCGGAGAGATGCACGAAAGAGGCGGATGCGCTGTTTTGGTAGAAAGCATTATGTTCACGAAAGAAAAGATGGCTGTCATGGGCATTCCTGAAGGAACATTACCGGAGGGATGGTGGATTGGATTCCGTGTTACTGATCCTGATGTGTGGGATAAAGTAAAATCCGGAGAATACCCAATGTTCTCCATAGAAGGAGAGGCAGTCAGAGAGGAAGTAGAGGAAACAGAAGAATGATAATCCATCAGACACCCGAAAAGGTGTCTTTTGTATTATAAAAATCCAAGAAAGGAGGAAGCGGAGAAGTGGCAACAAAATTAAAAGATTTGAAGATTACGAAGGTGGATTTTGTGGACAAGGGTGCGAATCCAAAGGCGAACATCATGCTGTATAAGAATGAGAGTGGGAAGCCTGGAGGAGAACCTTCACATGAAGAACATCCGAAGCGTGAAAATGTTTTGAAAAGATTCGTTGCTGCTATTGGGAAAATTGCAGGAATGAATCCGGAAGAAATAGATGCCACCGTTGAAGTGATTGAGAAGGGCGGAGCAGAAACATTCGGCGAGAAGCTGGCAGAGCGTAAGATGCGGCAGATCAACGATGAAATCTGGGATATGTGTTACGCTTTGCAATCCTCTCTTTGCTCCATTATTTGTGATGATGAGGCAAGAGATAATGCACAGGAGCTTATGCAGACGAGCCTGGAACAGTTTTCAGAAACAATGACATCAGCGATTTCTCAGTGGGCATCGGGAACCACAGCCAGCGTAATCAAAAAGTCATCCGAACCGGTTTCAGAAGAGGCTGTTAAATTCATGCGATACAGTAAAGAACGCATTGAAGAAATGATTGCAAAAGCTGAAGGCGGAGAAGATGGGGTAACAAACAATGCTGCAAGCAGCATTGAAAAAGGCAATGTAGCGAAAGGAGAAGAAGAGACTATGATCGACAAGAGTTTACTGACACCGGCAGAACTTGCATTTTTTGAGGACATCGAAAAAAGATGCAGCGTAGCACCGGGCGAAGTAGAAAAGGCTGACACAAAAGGAAAGGCAACCGAAGAAGAGGAGGAAGAGGATGAAGGTGGAAAAGGCAAAAAGCCTGGCGTAAAGAAATCAGCATCTCCGCAGGAAGATATTTATGCTGGTCTTCATCCGATAGTAGCGGCTGAATTACAGCGTTTACAGAAGAGAGCAGATGAAGCAGATGAAAAAGAACTGATGGATGTAGCCAAGCGTTATGAAATCATCGGAAAGAAACCGGAGGAACTGGTTCCTGTTCTGAAGAGCCTGAAAAATGCTGGCGGAAGTGCATACGCAGATATGATTAACATTCTGGATGCTTCAGTAGAGGCAGTGAACAAATCCAGTATGTTTACTGAAATCGGAAAGAGTGGCGGCTACGGTGGTGAAACAGATGCCTGGTCCAAGATTGAGAAGAAGGCAGATGAAATTCAGGCGGCAAGTCCTACCATGAGCAGAACAGCTGCTATTGATATGGCTTGCCAGCAGAATCCGCAGCTTGTACACGAGTACGAAAATGGAATTTAAGGAGGGAAAAAGATATGGCAACTTATCTCGGAACTACAATCAATGAAAGCCCTACTATCGTAGTAACTGCTGGTGCAGACATTAAGGCTGCTCAGGGAAAGGCTGTAATGCTTACAAAGGGAAAGGCGACCACGCCGACTGCCGGTGCAAATGTAATCGGAATCATTCCGCTGTCTGAGGACGAAGAAATCAAGAATGGATCAGACTTCACAGTTCAGGTAAAAGACATCGGGGCATGGGTAGCCAGTGAAAAAATCGAGGTTGGAGATGAATTGACAACCGATGCAAACGGATGCGCAGCAAAAGTCCAGAACGGTAACTTTATTACAGCTATTGCTCTGACAGCAGCAGAAAAGGCTGGAACAATTATCAGAGTTCAGCTTATCAAGGCTGGATATAAGCCAACAGCATAAGGAGGAAAAAGATTATGGGAAACAAACAGGTAACAAATGGCGATATTCAGGCAAGAATCATGAAAGGATGGAAGCCGAATAGATACCTTAGCAATATGAGCATGGCATACTTTGCAAATCCGGGCGATTGGGTAGCAACTAAGCTGTTTCCGATTTGCCCGGTATCTCTGACAACAAGTTTTTATTACACCTTTGCAAAAGGCGACCTTGCGAGAGACAATGTTCAGAGAAAACCGGTATACGGCAAAGCTAATCCGGCGGTAATGGGACACACCGACAATACTTACAAGTGTGAGGTGGATCAGATTATTGTAGGAATCGACCAGATTGGAACGCTGGACTTTCAGAGAAGCAATTCTCCGGCATCCATTGATCCACGCCGTTCCAAAGTAAGATTTACTGCTGAACAGATGAATCTTCATCTGGATGTCCAGTTTGCAAAAAACTTTTTCCATGAAGGTGTATGGGAAAATGAATTTGAAGGCGTAGATGGTTCTCCAAGCGGAAATCAGTTCCTGAAGTTCAATGATGCAAACTTTGATCCGGTACATTTCTTTAATGCTCGTCGCAGAGAAATCAAGCTCAGCGGCAGAAGGGAGCCGAACAAACTGGCACTTGGATATGATGCGTATATCGCATTGACTGAACATCCGGACATCCTGGAGCGTGTGAAGTACACTGGATCAACTGCAAATCCGGCAATCGTAACCAGACAGGTTCTGGCTCAGATTTTGCAGATTGACGAAGTTACTGTTCTGGAAAGCACATACAATGTAGCCGAACCTGGACAGCCGGATGATATGCAGTTCATTTGTGACAGTAAGGGCGCTCTTCTTTGTTATGCGACTCCGACACCGGCGATTGACGAGCCGTCCGCAGGATATATCTTCACATGGGATATGCTTGGTAACGGTAACTGGATGGCAACAGATCAGTTTGAAGGAGAGGGCGGTACGCACACTGAGTTCATCGAAGGTTTGATGTCTACGGATATGAGAAAGACTGCTGATGACCTGGCTTGCTACATGAAGAACTGCGTGTAGGAGGTGCGATATGAGCGAATTTGTTTGTAAAAAACCTATTACGCTGTCCGGGAGGAGTTTTACCTACGGGGAATTGATTCCGGATGGTTATGTCTTGCCGGAAAGAGCGCTGGCATTGCTCCGTAGCAATTACATTACTGCTATTGAACCGGTAACTTTGGCGGAAGATGTAGTAACGCCTATTTTGCCATTCCAGAGAGATAACGGGGAAACCCTTATAACAATTCCGATTATGGCAAAAGAAGGCATCACGGAGGTAAGCATGGGTTCTCAGACTGTAATATTTATCTTCAAAACTTTACAGAAAAAGGTTGAGGATGCGAAGAAAGATATTGTAGAGATGGATGATCTAAATGCTTTGCTGATTCTGAGAGCAGTAGATTCCAGAAGCGGTGTTCAAAAGGTGGTGGAAGAAAGAGTCGCACAGATTACATCCGTTCAGGAGATGGAGGAAATAGAAAAGGGTGATGCCTGATGGAAAGGACGTACACATACGAACCTGAAAAGATAAACGATAATGGAAAAGACCGTATGCGATTTGAGTTAGGCGATACGATGGTTGAGGGAGGTCCTGATACATCTGCCCTCACAGATGAAGAGATTACGGCTGCTATAGAAATGTTTCCCAAAAAGTGGAAACGAGCAAAGCTGGCTTTGCTGGAAAGCATATGCAGGAGATTTGCTTATGAACCAGATACAAAGACTGGTCCACTGTCGTTTACTTTTGGAGAGCGGGCAAAGTTGTGGCGAGAGGATTACGAAAAATTGAAAAAAGAGGTAACAAATGGTTCTCTCGCTGTACCAAGATATGGCGTTGATCCAGACGGAAGATCGAAGCCACCGTATTTCTACACGGGAATGATGGAGAATAGGGAGGCGAAGGGATGATAAGATCAATGATGTATCTGCGCCCCGGAAATCTCCTAAAAGATTTTATTGTAGAAGAAAGCAGAACTAATGTAAGTCCAACCGGAAGACCGTCTTTTTCATATAAGGACGATGGAGTAAAGATGCTGAAAGGTGTGCTGGCGGAAGCCGATCCACGGCAGAAAAGACGATGGGAGCAGCTACAGCACCCTATCACTCATACCATTGTCCAGACCGGAAGACCACGGGCAAAAGGAGAAGATAAGCTGATAATGGGAAATAAGGTATTTCTGGTTCAGGGGCTGGATGATGCTGGGGACCTTGGTATTTGCACAATTTATTACGTGGAAGAAAGGATGGATGTGAAATGAGTTATGGCTCATCGCTGAAAATCGCTGTGGATAAGGTTGTGGAAAGTGTGGGTAAACAGGCGGCGTCCAGAGGAACAAGAGCGGTAAATGCTATCCGTAACGCAGAGTTGGACGTACTGAAGGGACAACGAAGCGGAAGAGTTTACAGAAAACCGCATAGTAAAGCTACCTATACGGCATCTGCTCCAGGAGAGCCACCGGCACGAAGGAGCGGTGCACTACGGCTGAACTGGCATGGGGAAGTAAAAGGAGGAAGTGCTGCCGGAGGAACCAAGATTATTGCGGCACTGGAAAGCGAACAGCGGTATGCCGGGTATCTGGAGAATGGTACAAGTCGGATGGCTCCACGTCCTTACAAAGACCGTATCACAGAAAAAGCACTCCCGGAAATCCTGTCAATCTACAGCGAGCCATATGATTAAGGAGGGCTGAAATGGGACTGATAGTAGATTCAGTATCAAAAGTGTTTGATACCGCACAGATAGAAAAAGGGTATCTGGTCTATGCGAAGCATCGCACATGGACTGAGGGAAAAGCTGGATTTGTGACTGCGGTTACAGAAAAGCAGATTACGGTTCAATATCATCCTGGAATTGCAAATGTCACGAACCACTTCTTCCTGCTGGCAGATGAAGTTGCGTCCGGAGAGTGGGAGGTAAGATGGTCCAAGGACATGAGCATCGTGGAGGAATATAAAGTAGAGGGACGGTGAGGAGAATGACGCTGGAGGAACTGATTCATAAGTGGTTCACGGAAGACAAAAATTTTGCCAGACTGCTGACAATTTTTGCGGGAAGACCGGCGGTATTCTTCCAGTCTGCACCAGCAGACAACCAGAAAGGCTGGGGACCGGCAGGACAGTATCCAAGAATCGTATATGCTATAGATATGCAGGCAGACCAGGAAAGAAAAAGCGCCGGGACAATGGAGATCACCCTTCTCTGCGATGAAGCCGGAACGCCGCCGGAAGAGATTGAGCCAACGATAAAAAAGTGCCTGAAGGATTTGCTTATTTTGCCGGACGGGGGATTTCCTTATTGTTTTGCATGGGCGAGGACGGATTCTTTTGAAATTTCTTCCAGAGAAACCGGGACTGACACCAGAGTAATAGGTATGGAGATCAGATTTGACATTCTGGAATATGTCAGCCAGGAAACGACTGATCCAGACCCGGTAGTAGCGCTGAACCAGTACATAAAGGCAGAAATGCCAGAAGTATTCATACTGGGAGCAGACCACATGGAACATTTCCGGGTGGCGGAGGCGCAGAAGCCAGTCTTTTATTGTAGACTGGATAGCGTGGAGAAGAGCAGAGAAACCAATACAGTAGCATGGATGGACGGTAAAATTGTCGTCCATGTTTTATGTCCGGCTGCGGACATACGGTTAAAGTGGCTGATGGCTCTGGCGAACAGCCTGTCCCTTGCGGGAGAAGTTGTTATGCTGGACAAATCTCCGATGAAGATAAATCGGCTGCAAGTAAATACCAAAGCAGATTATTTGAAAGAAGGGCAACTTCTTGTGACGGTCCATTACGGATTGCTCAGATATAAGAACAAGCCTCATATTATTACAGAAGTCAATACAGACTTTAGTTAGGAGGAACACATGGAAAAAAAGACAACTGCACCTGAAAAGCAACCTCCCAAAAAGAAAGGCTCTGAATCTGTTTATACAGTTCAGGAACTGGTAGATAATGCAGAGTCTGTTTTTGGAGCTGGAACGAAAAGAGAGTGTGTAAGGGCAGCTTTCCGATTTGCCTGGAAAACTCAGGCAACACGGGAGGAAGCAAAGAAAATTGTTGAGAGTTTTTTAAAGAAGGAGGTTAAGTAGATGGCGGGGACATTTATGATTGGAGAAACCAAAGTCAGACCAGGAGCGTACTTCAACCTGAACAAAAAGGGCGATGGTGCGCTGGATGGTGCTATTAACGGAATTGTCGGCGTTCTGTTCAAATCTGACTGGGGACCGATGAATGAGGCAGTTGAGATTAGTGCTGACGACGGTTATTATTCCACCTACGGAAATGGTGGAAGTACAGATGCAATCGGTCTTGCTTTTGAAGGAGGTGCGGTTACAGCGGTATGCTGCCGTGTAGGAAACGGGGGAACTCAGGGAAATGTAAAACTAAATCTGGAAGAAGGAGATACAGAGGCTGTATCTATCACATCGAAGTATGTGGGTTCCAAGAAGTTCACCGTTTCCGTAAAAGATAAGCTGTCTGATGAAACTCGAAGAGAGTGCATTATTTATGACGGAACGAAAGAATTTGAGAAAGTGACCTTTGCAAAAGGAGATGACGAAGTAGCTGCTCTTGTAGCTGCTTTTTCTAATTCCAAGAACTTTATTGTGGTAAAAGTCGGTGAAGCAAGTGGAGAACTGGCGGCAGTAACACAGACTGCGATGACCGCTGGCAGTGATCCGACAACCAATGTGGAAGACTACAGTAAAGGGTTTGAAGCACTGGAACCTTATTTTTTAAATACTGTTTGCGTAGACACGGAGGATCAGGCGGTTCATGGTCTGCTTGATTCTTTTCTGGATCGTATTTTTGATGTTGGACAGTTGGCGATGGGAGTTGTGGGAGAGAAGAGCACCGTGGACCTGGAAGATAGGATTGCTCATGCAGCGGCGTACAATTCTGAGAAAATCATCTATGTGCTGAATGGCTCTGTGTCAAGTACTTCCTACGGGGAAATTGATGGATACCAGACAGCGGCGAAGATTGCCGGAATGATTGCTGCCTGTGCGGCGAATACATCCCTGACGCATACAGTTCTGGATAAAGTCACAGAGTTAAATGAGCGCCTGTCACCTACTCAGATGACGAGAGTAGAGCAGTCTGGCTGTCTTGTACTTAGTGTGAATAAGAACAAGCAGGTATGGATCGACAATGCCATCAACACTCTTGTTACACTGGCAGATAACCAGGATGACGGTTGGAAGAAAATCCGAAGAACTAAGACCAGGTATGAAATGATTACCAGAATGAACGACCAGGCGAATTCTCTAGTAGGAAAAGTGGACAATGACACGAATGGGCGAGCAACAATCATCAGCCAGCTTCAGGGTATCGGAGATACGATGATTGAAGAAGGAAAGCTGACTGCCTGCTCAGTGACGGAGAGTACCGCATATCAGGCAGATGTAGACAGCGCGTGGTTCGAGATTGACTGCATCGACAAAGATTCCGCAGAGCATATTTACCTGATGTACTATTTCAGATTCAGCACCAACGAAGAGTAAAGGAGGAATGAGTTATGCCTATTAACGTAAGAGCAGCTGGGGATTCCAGACATGCGAGAACCGGCAAAGATGGAGCGTTCTACAATAAAAACGGCGTGATGCTGGCGAGCGTGGAGACGTTTACATCCAATGTGACATGGAACAATGCGAAGTACAATGTTTTGGGTGATCCGCAGGAGCATGAGACTTCTGCATCTTACGCAGTGAACCTTACGATGACACAGGTTGTTGTAGAGGATGACGCATTTATTCAGGAACTGTTTGAGGCAATGGAGTCCGGAATCACGCCATGCTGGGATTTCCAGGGAACCCTTACCGGACTGAATGGTTCTGAGGAACGTGTTGTTTATAGAGATTGCCTGCCTTCCGGACAGATCGATTTGCAGAATATCGCAGTAGGCGATGTTATCAAGAGATCATGGAATTTCTTTGTGAACAGACCGCCGAAGCTCCAGAGCTTGCTGTCAATCGGTTAATCATCAGGGCATTACATCAAAGACGGTGTAATGCCCGAATATTTTATATTAGGAGGACAACAGAATGGATAAGGAAAAGAATGTAGCTCAGGTGGAAGAAAGAGAGTTTACTGAGGAGCAGACCAAAACGCAGCTGCGTATGTTTGAGGGCGATTTTATCAAGGGACTGATCGCTGCCGCAGATTATAAGACAGAGGAAACTCAGCGTATCGAAATTATCAGAAATGGAGTGTTGTTCTTTGCATTTAACATCCGGGCGCTTGGAGAAGAAGAGTACAACAAGTGTAAAACGAAGCACACAAAGTATGTCCGCAATAAACAGCTCGGAATTAAGTTGCCTGAAGATACCAATACGGTAAAATATCGCTCTGCGATTATCTACGAGGCAACAGCGAAGGAAGACAGAGATAAGCTGTGGGATAACAAGAGCGTTTGGGATGCCCTGAATGATAAAGGCTGCCAGATTATGAACGGGCTGGATGTTATTGAGTATACGCTGAAGAGTGGAGAGAAAGATAAGATCATCGAAGCCATTGACAAACTTAGCGGATATGACAGCAACAATCTGGAGGAAGTGGCAAAAAACTCATAATGGCCGGAGGAAAGGCCACATTACTCCATCATATTTTCCAGAAGACCGGAATGACGCCGGATGAATTTTACCAGAAGCCCCCAGGAGTGAGGGCTTTTTTGTTTGCCTCTATGGAGGTAACGCTTGAATCTTACAAGGAAGGAGGGGACAAATAAATGGCAGAGACAGTAAGAATTGAAATACCGATTGAAGTCACTGACAATACAGATCCAGAACTGTCAAATATCACAGACAGCCTAGAAGATGTAGAACAGGCGGCAAGGCGGGCTCAGAACTCTGTTGATCGGGCAGGAAGAACAGTAACACAGTTCGATAGGTCGGCAAACAGAACCCAGCGGAGCTTATCAAGTTGGATGAAGCAGAAATATCAGGTATTGTTAGAGGCGAAAGACAAAATTTCTCCTATCCTGGATAAACTGAAAACCGGGCTTAGAACGGTAGGCGGGAAAACATGGAATGTAACCATGAAAGCTGTTGATTTGGCAACGGCTCCTATCAGGGGTGTTTTGAATCTGCTAAAAAATCCCGTCTTCCAAGTAGGAGCTGTCCTTGGGGTAAGTATAAGCCTGAAGGACACGGTTGATACCTATGCGGATTTTGAGGCAACCATGAGCCGGGTGCAGGCTCTTTCCAATGCGAATGCATCACAGATGGAACAGCTGACAGCAAAAGCGAAAGAAATGGGGGCACAGACGAAATTCTCAGGAACTGAATCGGCAGAAGCATTTACCTATATGGCTCAGGCTGGATGGCAAGTTCAGGATATGGTTGATGGTATCGGCGGAATTATGAGTCTTGCAGCAGCAGACGGTCTTGATCTGGCAACTACAACGGATATTGTTTCCAATGCACTGACGGCGTTTGGAATGAAAGCAAAGGATACCGCAGAATTTGCTGATGTTCTGGCAGTAGCATCATCAGCTACCAATACGAATGTATCTGATCTTGGCGAAGCATTCAAATATATAGCACCGGTAGCGGGAGCGATGGGGTATTCCATTCAGGATGCCTCTATTGCACTTGGTTTGATGTCCAATAACGCAGTAAAAGGCAGTATGGCCGGAACATCATTAAAGACAGCACTTGCAAATATGGCAGCTCCAACAGACAATATGGCGGCAGCTATGAAGAAGTACGGTATTAGCCTCACAGACAGCGAAGGAAACATGAAATCTTTGAAGGGTGTTATGGACAATCTCAGAAGCAGTCTGGGAGGGCTTTCCGAGACAGAACAGACAGCGGCGGCCAGCACGATATTTGGTAAAGAGGCTATGGCCGGAATGCTTGCAATCATCAATACCTCTGAAGAGGACTATAAGAAGTTGACAGAGGCTATCAATGAATCTGAAGGTGCTGCTGATAAAATGGCAGATACGATGCAGGATAACCTGAAGGGTTCCCTAGAACAATTAGGCGGAGCCATTGAAACGATACAGCTTAGTTGGGGAGAACGAATGAAGCCGTATATTTTGGCATTGTCCGAAATGCTTCAGGATAATATGCCAGAGATTGAAGAGTTCGGCCTTAAAGTTTTTGATGCTATCGACAAGAAAATAGAGTCTGTTCAGGATAAGATCGAAGAGTTTACCAACACAGATGAATGGGCAAACGCAGACGCATTTGGAAAATTCGGTATCGCATGGGATGAACTGATTGCGGAACCTTTTTCTGATTGGTGGGATAGTAAAGGTCATGACTTCTTCGTTGGAAAAGCTGGTTCTTTAGGAAGAGGGATCGGAACGGCGGTTTCAACTGGAATCCTGGCATTGCTTGGAGTAGATGTATCAGATGTTGCCGGGGAAGGGGCAAGCGTAGGCTCTGCTTTCGCAAAAGGGCTGATTGACGGATTTGATGTAGATGCACTTCAGAAAAAACTATGGGGAGCAATCAAAGGCATTTTCTCCAATGCTGGAAAGATATTGCCGGGAGGAGATAAGGCGGACCTTTCATCGTGGATTTCAGCGGCAATGATTGCAAAGGTAGGGATGCCTTTGTTAAGTGTTGGAGCAAAAGGAATTAGTTTCGGTAAAAGTATTTTTGGAAGCAGCACAACAACAGCACCAGGAGGAGGAACCACAGTGGTTCCCGGAATTGGACGCAGGCTTTTAGGAAGTGCCAGTGCGGGCACTGGCTTATTTGGCTTTGGTGCAAATACCGCCATAAAACTCGGAGCCGGAAACCTTGCAGGAGGTGCTTCGTTATCTGCCGGTGCTTTATCTGCTCTTGGACTTGGAGCTACTGCTGGTGGAATTGCCGGAGGGGCAAGCCTTATCAGTGGTGGATTTGATCTGTACAAAGGATTTACCTCGAAAGACAAGGACGAAGCGGCGGCTTATAAAGAATCCGGTGCATGGAAAGTCGGAGGTGTAGGTGCCGGCGCAGCTGCTGGTGCTGCACTCGGAAGTGTTATCCCTGGACTTGGTACTGTGGTAGGCGGATTGATTGGCGCTGGCGTAGGCGGAATCGCTGGATGGATTAAAGGGGACAGCGCAAAGAAGGAATATGAAGAGAATCTGAAAAAAGCACAGGAAGAGGCAGAAGCATTAGCATTAGCTGAAGAACAGGCTAAGTACGAATCTCAGGATTTGAAAGATGCACTTGCCGATACCAGCATGACAGCTGAGGAATTTGGACAGAAGTTCCAGAAAGCAGTTGGAGAAAATCTTCAGAGTCACTTCGGAGATGTTAAGTTATCCATGCAAGAAATCCAAGATATAGCCAGAAAGATGACATTTGGGGACAACATAGAGGCAGTAACAAAATTTAGTGATGCCTCTGCGGAAGTAGAACAGACATACAGCAATATGGAAGCTGCTATTTCAAACATGGACAAGTTGAACTGGAAGGCAAGCCTCGGATTGAAATTCGATGATGCAGATACTCAGGAATACCTTGCCGGGGTAGATGCCATGATCAAGAGCGCAACAGACTACATTGAGAGTAAGCATTATGAAGCAAAGACAGCGATTGATCTGCTGATTGAGCCTAATTCCGATGTGGATGTCACTACTGGATTGAACACGGTCTATGCGAGCCTTCAGGAACAGATCAACAGTCTCGGAAATGACTTGACAGCCAAAGTGAATGTGGCGTTGGAGGACGGTGTGATTACGCTGGATGAACAGGCTGAAATTACGAACTTGCAAAATCAGATTACGGAAATCACACAGAAGGTATCGGATATTCAAACGGAGGCTGAATTTAAGGCACTGAAAATCAAGTACAGCGGTGCAAACTTGGATGCAGATTCTTTTGCGGAATTGCAGGCGGAATTACAGGAACAGGTGGAAAGCGCCACCCAGACATATGATGAATCCCTAAAGGTTGGTATTGCCAGCCTTGAATTGCAGTTAAGCGAAGGTGCAATTTCTCAGGAGCAGTATGACGAACAGCTTCAGGCTTTAGCTGACGGATACGAGGCGAAAATTTCCGATATGCAGGTTACTGTTGAAAATTTCCAGTTGGAAGCAATCGCAGAAGCCTACGCTACGGAACTGGACGGAATACTTCCAGATATTGAAGGCACAACCGCAGAAAAGTTGCAGACGGCTCTTCATAATGCTATGGCAAGTGGCGTAGATGTTACCACATGGGATACTGAAACGGCATCTCAGTGGCTCGGACTGGACAACCTAAGCATGGAAGCTCAGACGGCTATTACAGAGATGATGAGTGGAGTTGCGGAAACAATACCTCAGAGTATGCAGGAGCAGATTACAACAGCATTCAGTAGTGTAGATATGAGTGGAGCCTATTCAGGCGTTGACTTCGTAGGTCCGTTTTCCAACGAGTTTTATGAGCAGATGGCAAATGCTGATTTGTCAGGTGCTTACACTCCTCTGGTAGAAAACATCAGCACAAGACTGCCGACACAGTTATCGCTGATTGACTATTTGGGAATTGGTACACAAGTTGGCACCGGCGTAGGAGGAGCAATTCAGAATACGGATATGGTACCGATCAATTCAGCTATCACAACTTTGAAAGGAAATACGGGAACTGCTATTGATACAGCGTTTGCACCCGGCTTCAATACCACAACGCCAGTTACTATTACGGCGAATTACAAGCTGGCGAATCCGTCAGCTACAATCAGCTTCTCAGGTGGAGGCTCCGGAACGGCAACGGTCAATGCAAGTATCGCATCCAACGCAGAAGGTGACATCATAGACAGCCCGATTCTGTCATGGGTTGGAGAAGATGGACCGGAAGCAATCATTCCCCTTGGCGGGAAAAGGAGAAGTAGAGGACTCAGCCTGTGGGAAAAAGCAGGAGAGTTGCTGGGAATCAGAAAATATGCAGATGGAGGGCTGATTGGAAATCCGAGATATAGCCCAAATCCGTTGCAAAATAACGATGACCTAAATTATATCAACGACACTCTTTCAAAAGCACCACGGGGCAATAACGAGTTCTCAGAGGATACTACGGAGGATACACCTATCACGGGAGAAGTCCTGGTAAAGGCAGAGCAGGATGACGGCGGAAGAAAGACAGAGGTATCTGTAAATGTAACCTTGAATCCTACCTTCCAGATTAACGGAAGCAGCGGAAATGAGGCAGATATTGTCAGAGTCTTCCGGGCGCACATGAAGGAACTTGCAGATGAAATCGGCGGCGAACTTGCAGAAAGGCTGGAGATGGTATTCTCTAACATGCCGGTAAGAGGGGAGGCGTGAAGATGGATATTTACCTGAATGAGGTGGAGAACAAAAGTTCCAGCTTCACGTTTCCGGTTCTTCCGGAAAAGATAAAGACGAAGTTTGGGACGAATTACCAAAGCTATGACATTATCGGAAAAGGCGCAGTAAAAATCCCAAGAGGGACAGAAGCGGAAAGCGTCTCCTGGGACGGTGTGTTTTTCGGTAAGGCAAAAAGAAATGAGGTGCTGTGCCGGGAATGGACAGCGCCTTCTGAATGTGTAAAGAAACTCCGGGACTGGATGAAAAATGGTACAGTGTTGCGGCTTATGGTTACGGAAACCGCCATCAACTATGATGTGACGATCAGCGAGTTTGAGCCGGTAGAGATAGGAGCGTTTGGCAACATAGATTATTCCATCAGCTTTGTTATCAACAAAGAACTGAAAATCTACACCACATCTGAACTGAAGATTGCAGCATTTGTGAAGAAGACGGTTCCACGACCTACACCAGCACCAAAGAATACCTACACTGTCGTAAGTGGAGATACCCTGTGGGGAATTGCATCCAGAAAACTGGGCGGAGGAAGCAACTGGACAAAGATATATGATGCTAATGCCGCCACCATAGAATCGGTGGCGAACAGACGCAGAGGGGGAAGAGGAAGCGACCACGGACACTGGATTTATCCGGGAACCGTTCTGACAATACCATAATGGAGGTGCAGTATGATTGATATATCGAAAATCAAGTATAGCCTGGTGGTAATGACGGAAAGCAAAAAGCAGTATAACATCAAAGAATTTGTAGAAGACCTTGGATGGGAAGAGAATGATGGCGAGCTTGCTGTCAGAATTTCCTTCACCGCAAAAAATGAAAAGACAAGTGCCGGTCTTATATCATCTCTTGCAAAGCCGGGATGTTTGGTCGGCGTTTTTGCTACGGATGGTTCCACGGATGAAGAGGTGGCAAGAGGGTATGTCACAGACTGGAAACCACTTCTGTCCGGAAATAAGGACAAGGTGGACATTACATGCTATGACGAACTCTACAACCTGGAAGAAAGTCAGGACCTTATCTATTATTCTTCCGGAATTGGTACAAAATCGGCGATTACCCAGATATTTGATAACTGGCAGATACCGACAGAGAAGTATGACGGTCCAGATGTGACACATGGGAAGCTGGCGTATAAGACGGAATCCCTGGCGGATGTGCTGTTGGATATTCTGGACGATGCTAAAAAGAAAGGTGGCGGTAATGCTTTTATCCGAGCAGCAAAAGGAAAAGTCAGCGTCCTCCAATGGGGAAGCAATAAGACTGTATATCATTTCGAGGTGGATAATACAAAACAGGTTTCACACAAAATGAGTACAGCTGGAATGATTACCAGGGTAAAGGTTATAGGGCAGGAAGACGATGATGGACGATCCAGCGTAGAAGCTGTGGTAAACGGGCAGACCAAGTTTGGTATCCGACAGAAGATATATGTCCGTGGAAAAGATGACAGCGTAAGCGATGCTCAGTCAGCAGCACAGGACATAATCAACAATAAAGGACAGGTTGATGAAGAAATCACAGTGCAGTCACCGGATATTCCCTTTGTGCGAAAAGGGGATCTGGTTCATATTACTGCTGGGACTCTGAATGATTATTATTTTGTGAAGGGAATCCGGCATGACGCAGACAGTATGTCAATGACGATGGATTTGAAGAAAGCGGTTGCGGAGCCTGTGGTGCAGAACCATCAGTTGGCACCGAAGTCCTATAACGTCGGAGACATTGTGAATTTCAAGGGAGGAATACATTATGTATCCTCTTATCCTGATGCAAAGGGATATAACGCCAGGGCTGGAAAGGCGAAGATAACCATAAAGAACGGCTCCGGAAAAGCCCATCCTTGGCATCTTATTCATGTAGACAGTGGAAGTAATGTGTATGGTTGGGTAGATGACAGCACATTTGAGTAACAGGAGGTGAGGAGATATGTCATATCAAGGAAATCCGGGAGCAAGTAAACTCGGAAAAGTTCTGGTACAGAGAATGTCAAAGCAAAGCGAATCTCCGCTTGTTCTGGATTACGGAAGTATCGAATCAGACTACAGTTTGAAGACGAATACATTTCCTTTGCCGTTACCTAAGTCAGATTATACAGTGTGCCGACATGTTGGTGGTTTATCCATCGGAACAAGCGGAGGAGAACACGGCGGGCATGAGTCTGGAAATGGCTCTCATAGCCATACAATCCACGTACCATCGGTAAAGCCGGGAGACCGTGTATTAGTGGCGTGGATTCAGAATGAAGTAACTGTCATTGATGTCATCGTACCTGCCAGCAGATTGTAGGGAGGTGCAGAATGGCAGAAAATTATTTGTTTCCTACTGTAGAGGTTCCAGAATTGATTCAGGAATCAGAGCAGTACGATGAAAAATATAAGCCGAGCGTTGCATGGGATTTGGAAGCTGGAGATTTTGTCCGTAATGGAGCAAATCAGCTTATAGAATGTGATGGGCGGGATGCTTACCGTGTCTGGTGTGCGAAAGTAGTGAACACAGAGCGGTGGGCTTGCCTTGCCTATCCAGATTCTATTGGAACAGAGATGGAGCCAGCTCTGAAAGAAAAAACAAACGCAGCAGTAGAATCCGCTATAGAGCGAACCATCACAGAAGCGTTGCTTGTAAATCCCCGGACAGAATATGTTCGGGGATTTGAGTTTATCTGGAACGGAGACGAACTGTTTTGTCGTTTTACCGTGAAAGGGATTGATTGGGAAGAATTCCCTTTATCAGTAACCATAGGAAATCGTGTGAGGAGGTGATAAAAGTGGCAACAGAACAGTATGAATTTGTAGCCCCTGATTTTGTGTCTGGATGCACGCCAGAAGAAATACAGAATCGAATGATGAAGAATTTGCCCGCAGACATTGATGATATGCCAGCGGGCTTTCCGTATGATTTTACAATGCCAACCGCATACGAAAAATCAGAACTGATCCAGTTTCATTTGGTGCGGACGCTTATGCTGATGTTTCCCCAGTGGGCTTGGGATGAATGGCTGGACTACCATGGAAGACAGAAAGGCATTATCCGGAAAGAAGCTAATAAAGCCAGCGGAAATGTTACCTTTGAGGGAGTTCCCGAAACCAGAATTGCTTCTGGATTCATAGTCTGCACACCAGCAACAGATGTGGGACCATCTATCGAATTTGTTACAGATGAAGAAGTAACGGTACCAGAGGAAGGAAAGGTTACAGTATTGGTCACAGCGGTAGTTGGAGGTATCGCATCGAACGCAAAAGCAAATACAGTCATTCTGATGTCTACGCCGATTGAAGGAATCACCAAACTGTATAATGAGGAAGATATTACCGGAGGAACGGATGAAGAAGGTAATGAAGCATATCGTGAAAGAATCATGGAGGCGTATTCATCCGAGGGGACCTCCTACATCGGGAATGATTCTGATTATAAAAGGTGGGCGAAAGAAGTTATCGGTATCGGAGATTGTATCGTAGTACCAACATGGAATGGACCGGGAACCGTGAAACTGGTTCTGGTGGATTCCAATGGGAGACCGGCGAATAAGCAACTGGTTCAGGCGGTGTACGACCACATTGTTTCTCCCAATGACAGAGAAAAGAGACTTATGCCAACGGGAAGTGCTGATCTGACTGTAGTTGCGGCAGATACAAAGCTGATATGCTATTCCTGCACTGGATTGTCTTATGACAGCATAACAAATCTTGAACAGATTAAATCGGACTTCAAAGAGGCAGTTATGAAATATTATTCAGCAGCAAAGCTGGAAAATGTAGTTCGGTACAATCGAGTACATGCGCTTCTCACAAATTTGCCAGGAGTTCTTGATTTTATAGACTTCAAGATAAATGGAACAGAAGATAATATAACGCTGGATCGGGACGAATATCCAGAAACGGATGAAGTCACATTTTCATAGAAGGGGAGTGAGTGCATGGATTTAGAAAACTTCCCGACTAGCGAATCTGCAAAAAGGATGCTCGAATCGGTAGACGCCGGAGGATTCTATGATAAGTCTTATGTCGGGAAATGGATTTTTCAGGTTATGGGTTTGGAAATGGATGAAGCCAGGAAGTTTATAGAGGAATTGCCCTATCAGGCATTTCCGGAAACAGCAACATGGGGGTTACGGTACCATGAACAGAAATATGGACTTCCAGTTCGAAACGATTTGAGCTATGAAGAAAGAAGACGCCAGATTTATCGACAGAACAGTGTTATAGGGCCGCTGACACCTTATAAAATGGAATACTATATTGGGATGCATTTGGGACTTATATCTGAGGTTTCTGATGTACATGATGCAGGAAATTTTAATTATAAACCGGATCATCCTAATAAGTTTCTTGTAATAATTAAGCAGAAAAATGAAAATATTGATATCGATTATAAGTCTGTAGAAAATTTGATTAAACAGATAAAACAGTCCCATACAACATTTTCTTTAGAACACAGACAAGAATTTGACCGACAGATAGAAATCTATGCAGGTGCAGTAACCACAGAGTTAATAGAGTATGAGATTAAGCCCAAAACACCAGAGAGATACTTAGAACATGCAGCATACTCTAGGGCTGCCGCATTAATAGATAGCTGGGTGATGGAAGAAATTGGAAGCGAAAGGGGGTAAGACGGTATGTCAGAGAATCGGCAAGGCACAGTAATAACAACATTAGGATTACAGTTGCTTGCAAAACTGGCATCTATTGAAGGAACAGCATTAGAATTTGCGGGGGTGGAAATTGGCACTGGAAGCCCAGGAGAAGGAGTCAATCTATCAGAATTGACAGAATTGTTTTCCTATAAGATGGATGGAAAGATCGCTGAGTACGGTTATGACGAAACGGCCAAAGATGGATATATAGTAATGCAGATTACAAACCATACAGTACAAACAGGATTTGTAATGACAGAAATTGGTTTATATGCAAAAGATCCTGACTTGGGAAGAATTTTATACGCATATCTGGATTTATCAGATGACCCAAATTATATTATGCCAGCAGAAAATGGACGTTCAAAGATTGTCCAAATGAAATTGCATGTAATCGTTGGAGAAACAAAAGACATTCATGCAACGATTGATCCGATTAGCCAAGTGACATACGAGAAATTTCAAAAAGAAATTGCTCGTTTGGATAAGCGTTTGGGAGAATTAGGTCGTGTATTAATTGGAAACGAAGATACAGAGCTTGAAAACAATGATACATTGTTCATTGTAGAAGGAATACCAAAACCAGCGCGATTTTGTGGGGCTGTTTATAGTAACCTAGTTTTTGAGGAACGTGAACCGGAGACAGAAAATGGTGGTTTGTGGGCTAAGAAAGAAGGTGGGAATCTGCTTCGTGCTTCTCCTATGGATGGAAGTCAGGGCGAAGCAGTTATAGAGGGGAAATTATCAGTGTCGGGGCAGGCAGCTCCAGACGCTGATTTTTTTGCAAAAATATCATAGAAAAGGAAGGATGAGAAAAATGGCAAAGGAAAGAGTGTTTACCTATCGAAACGTAGGGACGGCGGAGAAGCCGGTATGGGAAAAGTGGTTTCAGAAAACGGTAGCAGACGCGGTGCTTATGAGCGACGGGGAGGAGGAGGAGAAAACAATCGTCGATTATGTCAACGAAAAGATTGACGATCTGATCGGAGGCGCGCCGGGAACTTATGACACCCTGAAGGAGATTGCGGATTATATCGCGGATCACGAGGAGGTATCGCAGGCCCTGAACCAGGCGATTGTAAACAAGGCAGAAAAAACCCACACCCATGGGGATGCAACGCAGGAGGTATCCGGTTTTATGTCGAAGGTTGATAAAAAGAAACTGGATGGGGTTGCTGACGGAGCAACTGCAAATGACACGAAATATAAGAACCAGACACCGTCTACTGTAGCAGTGGGAGGAATTCCAAAGGGCTGGAAACCGGATGCTTCTGGAACAGAGGTGATTGATGTGATTGACAAGCTCCTGCACGCTTATGTGGCGCCTGTGGTGACGGCTTCTGCCTCCCCGGTGAACGGAGGAACTTTTGAGATTGGCAGCAGCCAGAAGGTGACGGCGGTGACGGTGAGTATTACGCTGGGAAGTGTATCGATCACAAAGATTGAGGTACTGGACGGGGAGTCTGTGTTGGGTACTAAGACAGACGGCATCCAGGCCGGGGCGAATACGGTGGCGCTTTCAAAGGAGCTGACGGTGACGGAAAATAAGCAGCTTAAGGTCAGGGTAACGGACAGCGACAGCAAGACGGTGACAGTCAACACTGGGTATTTTTCCTTTGTGAGCCCGTACTACTACGGCGCGGTGGCCGCCGGGGCGCAGATCAATGAGGCATTGGTGAAGGAGACAACGAAATCTGTTACGGCAAAGGGGAACAAGAGCTTTGCGTACACCTGCAATAACGAGAAGATGCTCTTTGCCTATCCGAAGTCCTATGGGGCCCTGTCAAAGATTCTGGACGCCAACAGCTTTGACGTGACCAGCACTTTTGCGAGGGCTGAAGTGACGGTAGACGATGTGGTGTACTATGTGTACACCAACAGCGCCTCTACGGTGTCCAATTTCAAGATGACGTTTAATTATTAATTGATAGGAGGTTTACGCTATGAGTTTCGCAGAGAAGAATGGAATTGTAGTTGCCAGCGGTTTTAAGCTCCAGGCGGAGGCGCTTTTGGATGCCAGGGAATCAGTGGACACAATATCAGAGAGGGACGCTCTTGTTACAGAACATGCAGTGACTCCCGGCCTTAAAGTGTATGTAAAGCAGACGAAAACGCTGTATGTGTACAATGGGGAAGGCTGGGACGAGCTGGCAAAAGGCCAGGGATATACACATCCCACGGATCCAGGATATAAGCATATCCCTGCTGGCGGTTCATCTGGGCAGATTTTGGGCTGGAAGGCAAATGGAGAAGCCCAGTGGAAGGATGAAAAAAGCTATAGCAAGGTAACTGAGGAAGCAGACGGCCTGATGTCAAAGGAGGACAAAAAGAAGCTGGACGGTGTCGCAGAGGGGGCGAACAGAACGATTGTTGACAGTGTATTGTCCGACAGTTCTACAAATCCGCTTCAGAATAAAATCGTTAAGGCCGAGCTGGAAAAGAAGCTGAGTGCGTCTCTAAAAGGAGTGATTAATGGAGTGGCGGAATTGGACGCTTCTGGCAAGGTTCCGTCCAGCCAGCTCCCCAGCTACGTGGATGACGTTATCGACTGCTGGTCCAACTGGGATTCGGAAGAAAATAAAATCCGTCTGTACAGCGACAGTGCAAAGAAGATGGAAATTACGGACGGGGAAGACGGGAAAATTTATGTAACCGTGGATACGAATAAGACGTACCGCTGGTCCGGCAGTAAGTTTGCGGAGATCTCCTCCTCCCTTGCACTGGGTGAAACCTCCAGCACAGCTTATCGCGGAGATCGGGGTAATGCTGCCTATGAGCATAGTCAGTCACCCCATGCTCGCACAGATGCCACTAAAGCGGAGAAATCGGAACAGAATGGCTTTATCAAGATTAATGATGAAGAAGTGGAAGTATATAAACATCCCACTCACACAGAAAAGGTGGCAGGACTTTATAAAGTTACAATAGATAGTCAGGGGCATATCAGCGCAGCAGAACCCGTGCAGAAAACTGACATAACAGAACTTGGGATCCCAGAGCAGGATACGACATATGGTGAGGCCACTCAAGACAAGGCTGGTTTGATGAGTGCGGAAGATAAGAAAAAAATAGATACAATGCCGCAGATATATTTTCAGTCCGATCTTCCGGTCTCTGCGCCTGTTGGTTCTATTTGCTTTTTAATTTAATCTTTTTTGAAGCAGCGACATCCCCTCCATTATTGGAGGGGATGTGGACAGGAGGATGTATGATTACAAAAAAAATCAAACACAAAAACGCTTCTGGAGAAGTGTTAGAAGCAGATATTGGAGCTGATGCAAAAAATGTAACACAAGATAATCAGCATATGTTTGTAACGAATGAAGAAAAAAAACGATGGGATAGAGAAGAAAAAGATGTAGCAATTACACTTTTGAGCTCTGGCTGGGGCGGAAGTACACCTCCGTATACACAGACTGTACAAGCTTCTGAATTAAAAGCTGGTACAGAAATGGAATTATTCAGTATGCTGTCGGAAACAGCTGACAAAGCAACAGCTGATGCATATAATGCTGCATTTGCAATACTTTCATCAGGTACAGGAACGACAGGGAACGGAACTGCAACTTTCAAGGTATATGAAAAACCAAAAATCAATTTTACAGTGGCTTTAAGGGGGAAAGTTTGATGGCACGAATTTGGATGAAGCCAAGCGGAGGAAATAGTACAGATTTGACCGCAGTAACAGCTACTGCTGCAGATGTTCTTCAAGGAAAAGTAATTATCGGAGCAAATGGAAAGCCCTTAACAGGCAATATGGCCAATAAGGGAGCCTGGAATGGAAGTGTGGCCATGAATGGCACTGTCACAATTCCAGCAGGTTATCATAATGGTTCAGGTAAAGTGAAAGGGCCAGCGATTACAAACCGCGGCAACTATGGTGGCGCAGGAAACAGCCGTGGAAACGATGCATCCGGCCAGAGAATGTGGGTGAAAGTGCCAGGCGGCTATTACAATGAAAATGCACAGGTATTTTTAAATTGGGCGGATATCCGTTCAATGGCAGGGCTGACGCCGGACAAGATTAAGAAGGATGTATCGATAATGGGTATTACAGGAACCTATGTAGGAGAAATTCCTGAGACCTATTATATTTGGACTGGAAGCACCTGGAGCATTAAAAATCCCGGTATGACACTTACATGGGCTGATAATTCCGGCGGAAAAATACCATATAGCGCATATGCCTCAGATACTAAAGGTCCAAGCATTGATCGATACTATAATTATCGTGGCAATAATTACACAGCTGGTGGATGTGCACGAATTAATCATGTGTTTAATTTAACTCCTTACAAATATCTGAAATTCGAAAAGATATCATCAGGAACATACGATTTTCCTATATTTGTAGGCCTTTCCACAAACAGCAACCTTCAAGGAAATAGCTATGCTGCACAGTTTACAGGAAAGTTTGGGAAAGGAGTTTACAGCATTGATATCAGTAAACTGTCAGGGAATTATTATATCTATCTTGGTTTTGGCTCCTACACTGCTAATTATAAAGAATTCGAACAAGTATTTGCTCCAGACAGATTATATTTAACTACAGCTTAAGTGAAGTAAATCCGGTAAACATTAATTATTTGTAACAATCAATTCATTAAAAGAGACCACTAATTGAGTTTGCATATAGCCGTTTAGAGAGCTGCCTTCGAAATATATATAATAATTTCCGCTCAAGGATGAGACATCTAAAATAATATACCCGTCATTACTTGATCTGGCAGAAGCAGTATATTGTCCGATTCCGGCATTTCCACTGGTTGATACACCAATTAATGCATAGTTTTCATAGCAACTGGCATTAACCTTAATATATTTATACGAACTTAGGTTAAAGGTTTGATTTAAACGAGCATTAGAAGATGGGGAATCTGGTCTGTTTCTTGATGCAAAACCAATAGAGCCATCCTTTTCTCGCAAATAAACACCAGCTCCTAAATTCACAGCAGTCATGCCGGTAGTTTGAAGACCACTCCAAGTGCCTTTATTATAAAGATACAATGGGCTTTTAACATACCCTTCCCAACTTCCGGTAATACCCATTATCGCAAGTTGGGATGAGTAAGGAAAAAACGAATGGAATAGATGGTAGAAATGTGGTATACTCTTCCTGTTACCGCCTCCTAGACTGGTACGGAAGGGAGGTGAATCGTATGGAATATATTGCTTCTCTTATTGCCACTGTTGTGGGTGGTGTAATTTGCCATTACATCATCAAATGGTTAGACGGTGACAAGTAGTCGGTAACTAACCTACGGTATTAAGCCCTGCCGTGCCAAAACAGGGAATAGAAAACCCCAGAGTTGCAGCTCTGGGGTTTTCATTTTGCTGAATCACATGGATTCATTACTTCTCTTTGCCTACTGGCATTATAGCATATGCGTATTTGAATTACAAGATACGTATATGCTGTTTTTTTACCCTAAATCAGAGGAAGGAGGTGAAAAAGGTGACACAGTTGGAAGTAGAGATTGCTCTGGAACGGTATCGCAACGAGATTGGATCGCTGAAGCACCGCATGGATGAAGTGCAGAGAATTGTGGATGCAGTCCACAGTCTGGCCCAGCAGATGGTCGCCCAGACGGCAGAGATTAAGCATCTGGGGCAGGCGGTTGGGGAAGTGAAAAAGGACGTGGCAGAGCTGAAGGAAAAGCCAGGAACTCGGTGGGAGAGCTTAATCTCTGGTATCATCGGAGCGGCAGCAGGAGCAATTGGAGCGATGTTCTTTAGGTAAGGAAGGAGAGAAAACTATGGATTTTGGAATTGCAAGCGTGGCAGGAATCACGATGATCTGCTATCTGGCAGGCATGGGAATGAAGGCATCTGAGAAGGTAAAGAATGAGGTGATTCCCGTAGTCTGCGGATGCGCCGGAGCTGCGCTGGGAGTAGCTGGTATGTTTGTAATGCCGGATTTTCCGGCTCATGATTTGATTAACGCGGCTGCAGTCGGCATTGCATCTGGTCTGGCGGCTACTGGAATCAACCAGGCAGTAAAACAGCTGGGAAGGAGGTGATCCATTCATCTCCCGCAGCTTCGGCGGGTGATCCAGAGCAGACGCAAATGTGTCAAAAAGAGTAGAATCATACTGAAATTTATGATATAATGCTCTTCGCTGTCGAACCTCCAGCAGAAGGGAGGTGATACTGTATGGAAGAAATACTTCTCACATTTCTTGTTTCTGTCGGAGCAAGTGTAGTTGGCTACTACATATGCAAATGGCTGGACAGAAATAGATAGACAGCATCAGCATAATCGGAATAGCTCACCGTAACGAGCAAGAACCCCTCAGAGCGGCAACTCTGAGGGGTTCTTTTACTGCATGGAAACTTCTCACATTTCTTAGCTGTATTTATCATACCTTTTTTTGTCTGAAAAGTCAATGTATAGCTTGCTGATAATTAGAGCGTCCTTTTAATCAGGGACGTTCTTTTTATACAAAAATATTTTTTAAGGAGGACTCATTATGAGTAGAACACACAAATGCCCAGTACACGGAGAAAACGGATTTGATCAGGAGAAGGCAGGAACCCATATCCCTGATCCGATTGCGGACTGCACCTGTGACGTAGGAGCTACAGGCCCCGCAGCAGAGGGTAAGGGAAACACACCTGTAGGCCCTGGCCTGGAGGGCTTAGGTAATACGCCAGCTGGCCCAGGTTTAGGCGGTGGCAACACTCCGATGGGCCCAGGTAAATAGTTCCGACGTCGCAACAACAGGGGAGGCCTTCGGGCCTCCCGGAAAGGAGCCTATATGGTAAAGAGTATGCAGAGAGCAGATCTTGGCGATAAGTGGTTTACAGAGCTTCAGAAGGAGGCCAGGGAAGCATCGGAAACAGCACTGCAGGACTTCCAGGCAGCCATCGATCCAGATGCGATGGGCCCGGACGGAAAGGAGGGGATTGACGATGCAGATTAACAAACTGCTGACGCCGTACAACCTTAATCGTCTGGGTGACACCAACCGCATCAGGTACATCGTGATCCACTACGTCGGAGCTACCGGCGGGG
>ERZ779820.172-NODE-172-length-44638-cov-7.882691_pt1 | contig 44638 bp, 28 predicted proteins | sample MGYA00511563_ERZ779820 | MGnify/ENA primary metagenome ERZ779820 (study PRJEB29588, sample SAMEA1964852) | human gut metagenome | biome: human gut; feature: human-associated habitat; material: faeces | place: Denmark | collected 2008/2010 ...
TGACCAGACCGCCTGAAGCGAAAATATCCCACAAACTGTCAATTTTGTTTTTTAACTCACCTGTAATCATGTCTTCCTCCGCTTTTCATACATACTTTTCATAAGTGTAGTATAACACAAACCGCCGTTTTTAGCGACCGTAACCCGCCGTTTTCCACGACAAACGCAAGAATGCTTCAATCATAAATAGGAATCGTAATATGGCATTTCTCAGGCAAATACTGCAGGCTGGGCGGTAATGGCGAGGCTTTCGCAGGGAGGTTTGTGCTAATTTCCGTCATCGAGCGAAGTGTTTGAGCCGTAAGGCGAGTTTTCGCGAATGGCGGATCATGGATGCACGAACCGAGCAGAAAACGCAGCCAGCCGCAAAGCCTGCAGTTTTTGCCTTCTGTGTAATGATTTAAAAAAGCAGTATTCATTCTTGCGTTTGTCATGGCTGTCTTTCTGTTACACAAAAAGCGCCTCCGCCAGCCTGATGGTACTTTCCCTCAGACTGGCAGAGACGCCAGGTTATCTTACATTCATTCTGTTTATTTTTATCCCTTCATCAGGAATTTTTAGCTTCTCAGCTCGATTCCCAGTCCCTGAAGTCCGTTCAGAATCTTGTTCATAGCGGAGGTTACTTCCTTCTCCTCCAAGGTGTGATCTTTGGAGCGGAAGGTAATGGAGTAAGCCACTGACTTGTAGCCTGCTGTGATCTGGCTTCCCTCGTATACGTCGAAGAGCTTGTAGCTTTCCAGAATCCTGCCGCCTCTCTGCTCAATCACGTCCTCAATCTGTCCTGCCAGAATCTCTTTCTTCATTACCATGCTCAGGTCTCTTGTCACGGACGGATACTTGGCAATTCCTTCGTACTTGTGATCGAAGGTAGCGTTTGCAGTGATCTCAGGCATATCGAGAACTGCCACATAGGTCTTCTCGCCCAGCTTGTAGTTGTCCGCCACATCAGGATGAACCTCGCCCATATATCCAATCACTGTGCCGTTGTAAGAAATGAGAGCCTGGCGTCCCGGATGGAGGAAGCTCTTTCCTGCCTCAGGATTATAATGAGGCTTTTTCTTCATTCCCACTTTCTCCAGGAACTCCTCTACTACGCCCTTCATGGTGAAGAAATCGCCGTTTCCGTACATTCCCAGAGTGAACTGCTGACGCTCGTCTGGAAGCGCCGGAAGTCCTGTCTCCTCCAGGTGCTTGGCGTTCTCCTCCTCGCTTACGGGCAGGTAAACGGTAGCCAGCTCGTAGAGTCTTACGTCCTTATTTCTCCGGTTGTAGTTTGTGGAGAGAGAGTTTAACATTCCGTTTAACGGAGTGGTTCTCATAACGCTGAAATCCTCTCCCAGCGGGTTGGAAATGGAAACCACTCTGCGAAGTGCAGAATCCTCCGGAAGCAGCAGCTTATCAAATACCTTCGGGCTCTCGAAGGAGTAGGTCATGCTCTGAGAGAATCCGCAGAACTCTGCAATTCTTCTGGCAACCTCCTCTACTCTCAGCTTGAAGGACAGCTTTCCGGCAGTAGCCTCGCCTGTAGGCAGGGCGGTCGGAATCACGTCGTAACCGTAGAAACGGGCAACCTCCTCAGCCACATCTGCCATTCTGTGAACGTCCTGACGCCAGCTGGGAACCACGATCTCATTTGTCTTCTCATCGTATTCCAGCTCTACGCTCTTTAAGTAGGAAATCATGTCTTCCTTGGAAATATCGGTTCCCAGAAGGCGGTTAATCTTCTCCGGCTCGAAAGCCACGCGGTTTCCTTCCTTCTTTACCAGGTAAACGTCTAACATGCCTCCTACAACCTCTCCGGCTCCCAGCTCCTCAATCAGCTGGCAGGCGCGGTTGATGGCAAGCTCGGCTGTGTTGGGATCCAGTCCCTTCTCAAACTTTCCGGAAGCGTCTGTTCTCAGTCCCACTCTCTTGGCAGAGAGGCGGATATTGGTTCCATCGAAGCAGGCTGCCTCGAATACCATGGTCTTCACGTCGTCTGTAATCTTGGAATTCTCGCCTCCCATGATTCCGGCGATTCCCACTGCCTTCTCTCCGTCGTTGATCATGAGGATCTGGCTGTCCAGCTGTCTCTCTTGGCCGTCCAGAGTCTGGAACACTTCGCCGTCCTTAGCGCATTTTACCACGATCTCCTTTCCGGCAATCTGGTCGTAATCGTAAGCGTGCATTGGCTGTCCGTACTCTTCCATCACATAGTTTGTGATATCTACGATGTTGTTAATCGGACGGATACCGCTGGCAGCCAGGCGGCGGCGCATCCAGTCCGGAGACGGAGCCAGCTTAATGTTCTTTACCATTCTGGCGCAGTAGCGCGGGCACAGCTTCGTATCCTCCACGCTTACCTTCAGGTAGTCGTGAATATCCTCGCTGTTTCCTGTAGCCTTAATCTCCGGCTCGCAAAACTGCTTTCTGAAGGTAGCGGCTGCCTCTCTGGCAATTCCGATCACGCTGTAGCAGTCCACGCGGTTGGAGGTAATCTCGTATTCAAATACTACGTCTCTGAGGCCCAGAGCTTCCACTGCGTCGCTTCCCACCTCTACGTCGTCCGGGAATACGTAAATTCCAAGCTCCGGAGCGTCCGGATACATCTCGCGGCTGGATCCCAGCTCCTCCACGGAGCACATCATGCCGTTAGACTCTACGCCGCGCAGCTTGCCCTTTTTAATCTTTACTCCGTCCTCAGGGCGGCCGCCGTCATGATCTCCGGCTACCTTTCCGCCGTCCAGAACCACGGGAACCTTCTGTCCCACCTCTACGTTAGGCGCTCCTGTGACGATCTGGGTTACTTCGCCGCCCAGATCTACCTGACAGATCACCAGCTTGTCTGCGTCCGGATGGCGGTCAATCTTTAAAATCTGTCCTACCACGATCTTCTCCAGATTCTTGTCCAGACACTCGTAGCCCTCTACCTTTGTTCCTGTCAGCGTCATAGCGTCGGTGTACTCCTGGGCTGTAACGTCCAGATCCGGAACATATGCTTTTATCCATGATAATGCTGTGTTCATCTTATTTCTCCTTGCAATCTAATCGGTTCTCTACGGAACCCTTTATCTGTTACTCCTGTCTGATTTGAAAACGCTTAGAACTGCTTTAAAAAGCGCACGTCGTTTTCATACAGCAGTCTCATATCGTCAATCTCGTACTTTAAGAGAGCAATTCTCTCAAGTCCCACACCGAAAGCGAATCCTGAGTATTCCTCCGGATCGATGTTGCACATCTCCAGCACGTGGGGATGTACCATGCCGCAGCCTAAAATCTCAATCCAGCCGGATCCCTTACAGAAACGGCAGCCCTTGCCTCCGCACTTGAAGCAGCTTACGTCCACCTCAGCAGACGGCTCTGTGAACGGGAAATGGTGAGGACGGAATTTTACCTTTGTCTCCTCTCCGAACAGCTCTCTGGCGAACTCGGCCAGGGTTCCCTTCAGATCTGCAAACGTAATATTCTTGTCAATGACAAGTCCCTCAATCTGATGGAAGGACGGGGAGTGGGTTGCGTCCACCTCGTCGGAACGGAATACACGGCCCGGCGCAATAATGCGGATCGGAGGCTTTCTTGTCTCCATGGTGCGGACCTGAACCGGTGAAGTCTGGCTTCTAAGGACAACAGAATCATTAATATAGAAGGTATCCTGCTCGTCTCTGGCCGGATGTCCCTTGGGAATATTTAATTTCTCGAAATTGTACTTATCGTACTCTACCTCAGGGCCTTCCACTACCTCGTATCCCATTCCGATGAAGATTCTCTCCACCTCCTCCAGGGCAATGGTATTGGGATGGCTGTGGCCTACGTTGTTCTTCTTGGCCGGAAGGGTTACGTCGATAACCTCTTTCTTCATCTGCTCCTCGCGGACCATGCGGGCCAGCTTGTTTTTTGTCTCCTCTAACTTAGCCTCGATTAAGGCTCTGGCGTCATTGACCATCTGGCCTACCTTCGGGCGCTCCTCAGGAGCTACATCCTTCATGCTCTTTAAAACGCTGGTCAGCTCGCCCTTTTTTCCAAGGTATGCGACGCGGATATCGTTTAACTTTTCCAGCGCGTCGGAGGCTTCGATCTTCGCAAGGGCCTCAGCCTTGATTTTCTCTAACTGCTCTCTCATAATATCTCCTTCTTCTATCGATTGTATCTGCGCGTCGTGTGCTAAAGGGCCTTCCTGAGCTTTCTTATAGAAAAAACAAAAATCCCGCCCCTTCGCACGCGAAGGGACGGGATATAAACCGCGGTACCACCCTGATTCCTGCTTTTGCAGGCTCTTATCTTATACGTAACGTGTACGAAACGTCGCCGCCTACTTAAAGCCTTTCTGAGGCTTCCTGTTCAGCTGCGCGGCTCCAGCGGGAATTTCGAACTCTTATCTGAACCGAAGAAGACTCTCAGCCGATGATCTTCTCTCTCTGGACGGAAAATAAGCTTCTACTTACACCTTCACTGCCTTTTCTTATGCTGTTTAATATTTTACGCACTGTTTTTTTGTTTGTCAAGTGGGGAAGCGGATTTTCCGTGGCTTTTGCGGAAAAACAGGGAATTTTCAAAGCTTCTAAGTTTCTCGGCTGTGCTCAAGGGAAAAATCGACAGGTCCTATGACAGACTGCGTTTTCTACTCGATTCGTGCATCCATTATCTGCCTTTCGCGAAAACTCGCCTTTCGGCTCAGACATTTCGCTCAGCGGCAGAAATTAGCACGGATCTCCTACGAAAGCCTCGCCATCGTCATTTTGCCTGTCGATTTTTCCCATATTTTTCATACATAAAAGATTCCGGCAGTTCTCTTGTACACTGACGCTGATTATGCGCGAGGAAACATTTTCGGTGACTTTAATTGGAACAAGAAAATGTTTCCTTCGCGCATAGACGCAAAAATTACGATGAAATTTCTCGCCCCTTCGTTAGTTCTGCCAACTGGCCCAGAATCCCGTTTCCTCCGGACAGGGAAATACTTCCCACCTTCTCGCAGATTTTTTCCAGATACTCCATCTCTTTTAAACGGTACAGAATTTTATTTTCCTCCATCAGCCTAGCCGTATTCAGCAGGCTTCTGGTAGAAGCTACCTCCTCTCTTCTGGTAATGACGTTGGCCTGGGCCTGCTTCTCGGCAATCAGCACCGTATTCATAATCGTCCTGATCTCTCCCGGAAGAATAATATCTTTAATTCCTACGTTTCCAAGCTCCACCGGATACTCCTTCTCTATCTGTTTTATTTTCTCAGACAGACAGGAAGCCAGTTCCTCTCTCCTGTCCAGAAGCTCGTCCAGCTTCAGCCTTCCCACATATTCCCTGGCGGCCAGCTGGCCGGCGCTGTAAATCTGCTCCGCGATGTTTGACGTTTTCCGCGTCAGACCGACCGGATCGGTGATTTTATAGCAGCACACCAGGTTCAGTCTGACTCCTACCTTATCGGAGGTGAGAATATCCTGTCCGGAAATCTCCACTCTCTGCATTTTTAAATCCGCCAGCGTGCAGGAAACTCTGGTTCCATAATTCCAGAAATACCAGATTCCGCAGGGCAGCGTTCTCTCATACACTCCGTTATAATATAAAAGCCCAGCCTCCCCCTCCTCTACCGTAATCTTTTTGTACAGAAAAGGCGGCGCTTTTTCTATCAGATACACGGGAAGATCCGGATCGATATCAGGAGACGACACGTCTTCTATGCGAAGCTCCTGAGTTTCATACACCTTCCAGAAATAGTATTCTCCCGGCAGAAGCACCTCCGCAAATACGCCGTTGACAAAGCGGTAGCCAATGCTTCCGTCAGGAATCAGCGCCTTCAGCACGCGCCTGGAAAATTCCGGATTCTCCATCAGGCGTTCCATAGGAATTCCCTGTTCTTCCACTCTGCCTCTCATCACCGTCTGTTTCACCTCTGCGTGTTTCCAAAATGGGATGCGGTGAATTCCGGAAAACAGTATTCTGCGGAACGTTCCGTTTTCTGTTAAAAAACCGCAGGACTGCTCACTGATTGTTATTTTCATATGGAAACGCCTCCTCTGTGCTTTTTGTTCTTTTTTACATATGCCGCATTCATAAGTTTCGTTTCATTCCATCCGCTGCTTTACAGGGGCCTTTCATTGAGAAACAGCTCATTTAAAGACCTGCCGTCTGCGGCTTCGCTCCTTAATTGTTCCTGTTTCGGTATCCTGAAAGGCACAGCTGTAAAAAGCGGGGGAAAGGCTCTCTGACAGCCTCTTTCCCTGGGTTGTCCGCTTATCCTGCGTTTTTCTGATGACTGCTATACCAGCTTAGCTACAGATTCCTGGAATCTGGCAGGATTTGAACCTGCGAATTGTCAAATATAAAAAACAGCTCTCTGTTCCCTGGAATGCAGAAACACTCACGTTTCTGCACCCGGCAGGCAGAGTCCGTCTGTATGGACTCCAAACCTGCTCCTGTCAGAAAATCTTCCGATTTTCGGGGATTTTCGGGGAATTGGCTGCTGCCAGTTATCCTTTTACCACGCCGATGGTGTGCAGTTTCTTTACCGGCTCCACCAAATCGGACTGATTTTTCATTACCTCGTCAATATCTTTATAGGCGAAACGGCTTTCCTCCGCCACGTCGGACTTATTTTTCTTTCCCAGAACCACCTGCCGTTCCTTCAGATCGTTCATTACCTCCTCGCAGGTAAATGCGTTCATAGCCCCTTTTCTGGAATACCTGCGCCCGGCTCCGTGGGAGGAGGAGCAGAAGGACTCTTCGTTTCCCCTGCCTCTCACCACATAGCTGTAGGAACCCATGGCTCCCGGAATTACCGCCAGCTCCCCTTCCCTGGCCCTGACGGCGCCCTTGCGGTGAACCCACACGTTCTCCCCATAGTGGTTCTCAAGAGCCGCGTAATTGTGGTGGCAGTTGATCTCCTCTGTAAAGCTCAGTTCTAAATCCGTATATTTGCCAATCCACTTCTCCAGAACTGCCTTCACGGCCAGCATCATTTTCGCCCTGTTTTCCATGGCGAAATCCATGGAAAGCTGCATCCAGTTTAAATACTGCTTTCCCTCCTTCGTGTCCAGAGGCAGGAACGCCAGCCGGTACTCGTCGGGAACCTGGCTGTACCACTTGCTGTTCAGTTCCCTGGCCTTCTGGTGAAAATAATCGCAGACTGCCTTTCCCATATGGCGGCTGCCGGAGTGGATCATCACGCTCAGATATCCTTCCTCGTCCTCCTGAAGCTCAATAAAGTGATTGCCTCCTCCCAAGGTTCCCACCTGGAAATATCCGGCGTCCAGCTGGCCTAACAGTTCTCCGTCCTCCTCGTACTTGTCGAACTCCTCAAAGGCCCGATCTAAGGTAAAACAGGGCATAGCCGTCTTGTGATGGGCAAAGCCAACCGGCACATTTCTCAAAATATCCCCTACCATTCCCTGAATCAGACTGCCGTTTCCTGTGACAATCTCCCGGATCTCCTCTGTCTTTATATTCGTCCCCACCCAGGCCATGCCGCAGCCGATATCTACTCCCACTGCGTTGGGAATCAGTACCTGCTTCGCCGCAATCACGCCTCCGATGGGCATTCCCTTTCCTGTATGGGTGTCCGGCATCAGACACACCCATTTGTGAAGGAAGGGAAGTTCCGCCAGATGGCGGGCCTGTTCAAAACAGCTTTCCTCCATATCCTCTCTCTTTTCCAGCCAGATTTTGATCGGGCTTTTCCACGCCTTATCTGATACAACAAACATACCTGTTCCACTTCCTTTCCAAACGCCCCTCTTTCGGTTGGCGCAGCTTCTATGGTCTTTCCTGTTACAATGCCTATTCTAGTAAATTTTTCCTGATTGATCATTTAAAAAAAGTTGCGGCCTTGCTATAATTTAGCTATAGCGTCAGTGCAGAAGGGGGAAAGGAGAAAATGCCATGGCACAATTTCAGGAATTGATTAAAAATTTCGACCGAATCCGCGACTATATGCGGCAGTTTTACGTTTACGGTTTTAAGGTGCGGGGAGACTTCACGGAAAAAAGCGCCAGAACCTATGACAATGAGCGGCGGCGGATTGAAAGCTGGCTGTCCGGCTGCATTTCCTCAGACTACACGGCAAAGGGAAAGCAGATCTCCATCAGCGCAGACAGCCGTTCCATCTCCTCCAATCCCCTTTACAGCGCGTGGAAATCAAAGAGCTTTACAGACAACGAGCTGCTGCTGCACTTTTTTATTCTGCATTACCTGCTTCCACGCAGGGAAGATGCAAAAGAGCTGGAAAACGGCCAGACAGAGATCCCTGTTTCCGGATCTTCCTCCTGCCCGGGAATGACGGCTGGAGAGCTGGCGGATCGGATTTCAGAAGATTTCGGCTGCCTCTTCGACGGGCAGACCGTCCGCCTGAAATTAAAAGAATATGAAGGGCTGGGGCTTCTGTCCTCTGAAAAATATCAAAAATCCGTCTATTACCAGTTAAGCCTGCCCGCCTCCTTTGAGATGCCTGAGCATAAGGAGCTCTATGATCGGCTCCTCACGGCAGTCTCCTTCTTCTCGGAGACAGCGCCCTTCGGCTTTATCGGAAGCACCATCCTGGATCGGGAGTACACGCACAACTCCCTCTTCTGCTTTAAGCACTATTTCATGGTTCACACCCTGGAAGACGGCATTTTATATCCGATTCTCCAGGCCATCCGCAAGGGCGTCTGCCTGGAGTTAGAAAATCACAGCCAGAGGAGCGGAAATATTACCCTCATCCAGGGCTTTCCGCTGCAGATTTTCGCCAGTACAAAAACAGGGCGCCGGTACGCCTGCATCTATGCAGTAAAGGAACGGCGTTTTCTCAATCTGAGGCTGGACTGCATTGCCAGGGTGAAAAAGTTGAGAGAGGATCCGGACGAAGCCGCCTTCTTCCGGACTCTTCTGGATAAAAACCGCGCCCTGTGCTTCGGCGTGTCCTTTGGCTCAAAGGCGGTGCGAACAGAAGAAATATGCATGAAGATCTTTGTGGACGAGGAGAGGGAAGAGCATATTTTAGAACGGCTTTACCGGGAAGGAAAAGGCGGCGAGGTGCTGCGGATCCGAAAAAATGAATATCTGTACAGCGGCGTTTTCTTTGACGTCAACGAAATGCTGTCCTGGGTAAAATCCTTTACCGGGCGCATTATGGATATCCAGTCTTCCAGCGAAAGTTCTGTTTTCAAGATTATTTCTGACTGGAAAAGCATGTACCGGATGTACGGATAGAAGGCCGAAAACTGCGAACGAAGTGCTGCAGAAATGAAACATACCAGAAATGAAACAGACAGGCAGACAGCTGCCGACGCTGAACAATCATGCAGAGGAGAATCGCCATGGAACAGGAATTAACGCTGTTTGATAAATTGTACTGCTGCTATTATCAGGCAGTCAGGCAGATATTAGAGGAGGCGGCCTGCTCTCCTGTCAGCAAAAAAAGAATGGAGGAAATCTGCGAAGCCACGGCCTTCAAGGAAAGCGCTCTGTCCATCCTTCCCCGGCTGACCAGCCAGGATGGCCCATGGAGCTGCCTTCTGCATAAAACGGAAGACGGCCTCTTTTCCTCTGCTCTGGGTGATAAGACTCTGAAAGCGCCCCTCTCCCGTCTTCAGAAGTCCTGGATCTCCTCCGTCTGCCAGGATCCCCGCTTTCTGCTGTTTTTCACAGAGGAGGAGCGGGATTTCATAAAGGCCGGTATCCCTGCTCTGTACCAGGAGGAGGATTTCTATTATTACGACCGTTTTCGAAACGGAGATCCCTATTCCAGCGCCATGTACCGGGAACATTTTCGAACGATTCTCGCCGGACTCTCTGAAAAACGGCTTTTAAAGCTCTCCTACAAAGGAAAAAACCAGCTCCTGACAGATTTAAAGGTTCTTCCGGTCCGTCTCCAGTACTCCTCCAAGGACGACAAATTCCGCCTGCTCTGCATGAGACCGCGAAATGGCCGAAGCAGCCTCCCCTATACGTTAAACGTAGGAAAAATCCTGTCCTGCCGTCTGGCCGACCCGCCGCGGCCAGTAAAAGAAAACGTCAGCAAGCCCAAACCGTCCTCTGAACCGCCATCTTCTGAACTGCCCTCCCTGTCTATCTTCTCCCAGAAAGCTGAGGAACCGGCTGTCATTGAAATCGATGGCAGAAGAAATTCCCTGGAACGGTGTATGCTGAAATTTGCTGATTATGAAAAGCATACGGTTTATGACGAGGAAAAAGGCGTCTACATCTGCTCTGTTTACTATGATATCCAGGACGAAACGGAGCTTCTCATCGATCTGCTGTCCTTCGGCCCGGTGATCCGCGTCCTCAGACCTGAGAGGCTGGTGGAGCAGATCCGGGAACGGGTGACGCGGCAGCACAGATGGCTGTTCGGGGAGGTGGGAGGGGAGGATTAATAGACCTCCCCCCTATCCAGCTTTTATCTATATTGATCAAAAATCGATGCAAACCCTCCAGAGTGCAAAAGACAGGCTCCCTGGCTGGATATACTTCCCGTTTTCAATAAATCCAACATTCCCCATGCTGTCTTTCCTGTATAGGTGCGATCCAGATAAATTCCCTCCAGACCTGCTATACATTTGATCGTTTTGTCAGCCTCCTGTGCAGGGATTCCCCAACCTTCCCCTTGGTATCCATCATGAATCGTCATAACCTCTGAGATAGGTATTGGCAAACAGACTCCCAGTATCTGCTCTATCTTCTCTACCAGATCCACAATAATCCGCTCCAACTCACAAGTAGCATTTTCAACTGTAATTACATGAATATGAAAAGGATTTTCCAACAAAGCAGTTCCAAAAATCGTTCCAGCTGCCAATCCTCCATTTCCTCCTGGAACAAAAAGTGACTGAATTTTATTCTCTTTTTGCAGTTCTATTGCCAAATGGATATATCCTATTGCCCCTTCTGGACTTGTAGCTCCATTTTTTATTATATAAGGATTTTTTCCCTTTTGTCTTAATTCTTTTGCCAAATCCTCTATATAAGCCTCTCTTTTCTGTTCTGTAACATCTCCAATATAATATTCCTCTGCATTTGAAAGGCCATTAAGGAGAGCATTTCCATAGAGATTCTTCATTCCGTTTTCGGGTTTTCTATTGTTATGTACAAGAATACACTTCATTCCAATCTTTGCACAGGCTGCTGCTGTTATGGAACATAAGTTGGAATTTTTCTGTCCCGACGCGATAACTATATCACACTTTTTTGAAATAGCATCTCCTAAAAGGTATTCCAAAGGACGCACTTTATTTCCTCCAGGCCCCACTCCGTTTAAATCATCTCTTTTTATGTAGAGTGGTCCCAGCCCCATCTCCTTTTCTACTCGTTCCATTCGTTCCAGCGGTGTATCATATGTACAAAGAGGGATACATGAGACTTTAGACAATATTTTTTCAATTTCCTCAGCTGTCATGCTACTAGCTCTCCTTCCTATATTTTCTAAGCTTCAGTGAAACATGCACGGAATCATTAAAATGAAAAACACCAAATCCAATAAATGCAGTAACGACTGCCATAATTGGGGATAGAATAGCCACTAAGTTAAACGGAAGATACTGCACTACAGAAACTCCAAAAAGTCCTGTATATAAGATAGCTGACGCATCCCAAGGAACAATGGAACCCAATACTGTTCCCGTACATTCCAAGGTTCTCGACAAAACGCTTGGATGAACATCCATTTCCTCAAAGGCCTCTCTGAAAGCAATAGCTGGAAGACTTAATGTGCAGGACTGCCCTGCACCGCCAAACATTAATGCAATTCCTGTTATCACTACAGAAGTTACTAATCCTCCTACCGACTTTACAACCTTCCTCAGACTTTCCATCAACTTAGAAAGAACTCCAGTTTTTTCAAAAACTCCAGAAAACATTCCAGCACCTATGCATAAAAAAATAGTTTCAGCCATCCCCAATGCTCCGCCTCTTGACAAAAGACTGTCTATATCAGCATTTCCAGTTGTACTTGTAAAGCCATTAATTGCAGAACTAATTACTTCTTCTACTGTTGCTCCTTGAAAAACTACTGCCCAAATACATCCAATTAAAAGTCCTCCAGCAAATACAGGGATTGTCGGTTTTTTCAAAGCTGATAAAATCAAAACAAACAGCAGAGGTACCAGCATTAAAATACCTACATTGCAGGATGACGCAAGACTTTCAGAAAGCGCTTGAACTGCTGATAAATCTGCCTGTCCTCCGCCATAGCGGAACCCCAAAATGCTGTATACAATAATCGCAACAGCAGAGACAGGAATTGTTACATAGCACAATGATAAAATATGATCAAATAGCTTTACACCAGCAGTGGCAGAAGAAAGTAAGGTCGTATCAGACAGTGGGGACAACTTATCTCCTACCAGAGCACCTGAGATAATGGCGCCTGCCGCCATTTCCACAGGAATACCAAGTCCTTGAGCTATACCAATTAATGCAATCCCCATAGTGCCAGCAGTTCCCCATGAAGTTCCTGTTACAATCGAAGTAATAATGCATATGATAAATGCAATCGGTAAGAAAAATTTGGGATTAATCATATTAATACCATAATATAGCATTGTCTGTACACTTCCTGCCGATATCCATACACCGATCAGCATTCCGATTAAAATCATTACAATCACAGTCTGATTTACTCGGCCAATACCTTTCATTGCATATTCTTCGATTTCATCCCACGTGTAACCCAACCAAACGCCAAATACACTCTCGACACAGACCGCAGCCGCTAAAGCCAACATAATACTTACTCCCTGTGATAAAAGAAAAAGTATCACGAGCAGCGGAACAAAAAATCCAAATACTGCCATTGGAACAGTAAGTTCTCTTCGTTTTTTTGTTTTCTCAATTTCTTTCATAATGCTACCCCCATACTTGAATTTTCCCCTATATTATTGCAGTCGCATCAATCTCGATTAAAGCTCCTTTAGGTAGTGCTGATACCTCTACAACAAACCTGGCTGGCGGATCCTCTTTGAAAAATTCCTGATATGCTTCATTGATCCGTGAGAATTCTTTCATGTCACGAATAAACAAACCGCACTTTAAAATATTCTTCTCACTTCCCCCTGCTGCCTTTACAATCTCAATCACATTCTTCACGCTCTGCCTTACCTGCTCTTCCAAATTTACTGGAATCATGCCATTTTCCGGATTAATCGGAAGCTGACCGGATACACATAGAAGCTTTCCTCCAAGCGACGCCTGAGCGTATGGTCCGATTGCTGCTGGAGCCTGGGGTGTTTGAATAGTTGTTTTCATAGAATGCCCTCCTTTTTTGATAATATATTTGTTATTTGAATTGTTTTTCTTCTATTCTTTCTATATTCTCTTATTTTCTGTCTTATTTATTATCCAATTATAGATAATACATTTTCTCTTTTCAAGACGATATATTAACTTTTTTCATTATTGCATTATTATTTTTTATTTTAATTCGTATTTTTATCAAAATATATTATTTTATTTTACTATACAGGCCAAAGCTATCCGGTATGATAAAATATTTTATTATCATTTGACTTTTTAGGCAAATCATGTTTTAATAATCTTATCTAATCGCAGAAGGGGGATAGTTCATTATGGACAGTCTGTCTATTACTTTGACAGAAACTGAGCGAAAAATTTTAGAATCCTACTGTTTTTTTATTGAAGGGTTATCAGATTATTGGGGAAACGGACTTGAAATTGTACTGCACAGCCTTGAAAATCTGGATCACTCTGTTATTAAAATTATCAATGGCCACTACACAGGGCGGACAGAGGGAGCTCCTATCACAGATCTGGCTCTTTCTATGCTCTCAAAAATCAAAGAAAATGGTAGTGAACCTTATATCACATATTTTGGAAAAAATAATCAGGGAGAGCCCATTAAATCATCCACTATCGCTATTTTTGGTGAAAATCACCGTATCATCGGACTGCTCTGCATGAATTTTTATTTGAACCTTCCCTTTGCATCCTTCCTGGATACTTTTGTATCTTATCCTGGTGCTACAGCCAGCGAAAATTTTTCCAATAATATTGACGATACAATTGAGAAGGCAGTGGAAAACACCAAAAAGGAAATACTCAACGACAGCAGAATTCCTCCCAGTTATAAAAACAAGGAAATCATCTCCCTTCTTAATGAACAGGGAATTTTTCATTTAAAAGATTCTGTAAACACAGTGGCAAAATATTTGGGTATTTCTAAAAATACCGTCTATCTTCACTTGAGAAAATGTAACTCAAAAAAGGAGGAGGCATAGCCCAACGCCTGTCTTCTCCTTTTCACCACTTAATAATTATAATCCGTTCGAATCGTTCCATCTACCGTGATTGTCACAACCTGCCATGGGATTAATTTCCCGCTGGCCTGAAGCGCTTTTTTAGCCGCCAGTTCCAGCCCTCCGCAGCAGGGAACCTCCATCCTGACAATCGTCACGCTTTTAATGTCATTGTCTGAAATCAGCTGCGTCAGCTTCTCACTGTAATCTACGGCGTCTAATTTAGGACATCCGATGAGAGTGACTCTTCCCCTCATAAAGTCCTGATGCATATTGGCGTAAGCGTAGGCCGTGCAGTCTGCGGCGATCAGCAGATCCGCGTCCTGAAAATACGGCGCGTTTGTTGGTATCAGCTTTATCTGGCAGGGCCACTGGGCCAGCTGAGAGCTATGCGTATTCAGAGTTTCCTTCTGGCTCCTCTCCTCTTTCAGCTTTTTATTAGCCAACACAGCCTTCTCGTCATAGGCACATCTTTATTCTTAATAAAAAAAATGACAATCGTTTTAAAGACGCCACAAACTCCGATTATGGAACAGTAGGTCGTGGTGGTATAGCCCACTCCTTTGTAAACCCCGAAACAAATAAATGGGTGCCGAATGTGTTCCCTGTATATGCCGGTGGTCAATATGTATTGAACACCTATGGTGTTAGCGGAAATCCAGCACAGTCCAATGTATTCTGTGGTATCAATAAAACTGATGACGGCTCGCGTACAGCAGAGAAAGGGGACGCACATCGTGATGTCATTATGGCCCGTACAGGCGAAACTTATCTGATAAAAGCAGAAGCTCAAGTACGTTCCGGTAACTTCCAGGATGCTATTTCTACCATCAACCAGCTCCGTGCACGTGCCGAATGGAAAAATGGGGAAGACCGCGAATACTACACCGACGGTTCTATGGCTTTCCTGAAAAGCGCAGGCGGTGACGAAGATAATTCAACCGCACTAAGCACTTTAGGCAAATGCAAAGATGCCAATGGTACCAAGATCAATAACACAGAGGCATTCAAGGCTTCTTTCCTTCAAAAGAACACTTACTATCTTTCAACTGGTATAGAACGCACTACAGATGCTTCCAGTCTGCAAATTTCAAGTTATTCATCATTACCAGCTGAGGATGAAGCTATTCTATCAGCAATGGGCGTAAATGGGGACAAAGACCATTTGATCAATTTCATTTTAAACGAACGTACCCGCGAATGCTTAGGTGAATGGAACCGCTGGGAAGAGTTGAGCCGTACCAAGACTTTGGTTCAACGTGCTAAATTATTCAATCCGGAAGCAGCTGCCAATATAGCAGACAAACATTTGCTTCGTCCTATTCCACAAACATTCTTAGACCAACTTCAGCATGAAGACGGTACGAATTTAAGTGATGAAGAAAAAGCCGCAATGCAGAATCCAGGCTATTAACAGACTAGATTTTTGCAGTCAATAATTAATAAGGGGAGTGCCGGATTCAGCATTCCCCTATTTTCCACACCATAAATACTTATTTTATAATGAAAAAAATCGGTCGGTTTATATACTTCACTACACTATTCTTGTTAATAGCGGGATGCAAACAACAAAAATCCATACGCTATGAACTTGTAGATGGCAATCCACAAATAGATTACATAGATTTCCTGAACGACACGCTATGCCGATTTGTCGCACCAGGACCATTGGTTCTGACAAGCCACTACACAAAAGAAGGAGATATTTATATAATACAAATCAACGATATAGTGAGCGCACGGCTATATAAAGAAGAAGGAAAGCTACGAGGTGAGGCTCCTTTTTTTGAAGGAATATGGATTATAAAAGAAAAGTGATATCAACAAGTTCTGTACAGTTCATTCACTCATTTCTTTTCATATAAAGAATCTATCTGTCAGCCCCCCCAAAAAAGATCAATAACTAGATTGTTATCCGTATATGGAAAAAGAACAGAAAGAAGATGAACAATATTCCATGTAAATGAATAAAATTCCATAGGTAAGACACCTTCTTCGTCTATATTTGCATAAATCAAAAATCAAAGATACTATGGAACTATTACCAGCAATCAGGAAAAGCATAATTACATTCGCTCTGCTGCCTGCACTTCTATATGCAGGTATCCCCCCCACCCTACAAAGCGATGCCTCACAAAGAATGACCAAAGATATCATGGACCGCGTTTACATCACCCCCAAACGTATTGTTACCAAATACGCAGGATGTAAAAATAATCTGATAAAAGATGAACACTATTTGTTAGAGCGTGGAAACGGCCAATCGGAAATGAACAGAAAAAAATGTTGTATAATGACCTCTACTGAAACAGAGAAGGCATCCTTATTACTGGATTTCGGCAGTGAACTGCATGGAGGATTAAAGCTCGTCATGGGCAGTTCCAGCCGTAGGGAACCTTCTTTGGTAAGGATACGTTTCGGAGAATCTGTTGGAGAAGCCAACAGTACCACTTCAAATTCCGAATGGAAAGTGGGATTTTCAACGGACGATCATGCCAAACGTGATATCATCATGGAAATTCCCCGTGACGGCATGATTGAAATAGGCAATACCGGTTTCCGCTTTGTCCGTCTCGACTTGCTGCAAAACAACGCTACTATCTCCTTAAAAGAAATTTCAGCTATCCTGCGCTACCGTGATATTCCCTATCTGGGGTCTTTTGAATGCAACGACCAACGTTTAAACAAAATATGGATTACCGGAGCCTATACTGTCCACTTGAACATGCAGGAGTTTTTATGGGATGGCATCAAACGTGACCGGGTAGTCTGGCTGGGCGATATGCATCCTGAATTAATGACCATCAGCCGTGTTTTCGGATACAATGATGTGATCCCCAACAGTTTGGACCTGGCCTGCAAACAATTTCCTTTACCCAATTGGATGAATGGCATGAGTGCATACAGCCTATGGTATCTGATCAACCAATATGAATGGTATCACCAGACCGGCGATATTGATTTTTTAAAGAAACATTCCGATTATATCAGCGGGTTAATCCATCTGATAAACGGGAAAGTGGATGATGCGGGAAATGAAACGTTAGCGCCTGCCCGCTTTTTGGACTGGCCATCCAGCGGAAATAAAGCCGGAGTTGAGGCAGGATATCGCGCACTGATCGTATGGGCCATGCAAGATGCGCATCAATTGTCTTTAAAACTTGGCAACACCTCTGATGCTCAATTATGTCTGGACATTATCAACCGGATGAAAAAAAAGATATTACCTCACAACAATCTGAAACAGGCAGCTTCATTAATGGCCATCACCGGATTGATGGATCCCCAACAGGCTTGCGATGAAGTTGTCTCTGTAGGCGGTGGAAAAGGTTTTTCCACTTTTTACGGGTATTATATGCTGGAAGCATTAGCCAAAGCAGGTGAGTATGAGAAAGCAATAGATATCATTAATACTTTCTGGGGAGCCATGCTGGATTTGGGAGCAACCACGTTTTGGGAAGATTTCAATCTGGACTGGATTCCTAATGCCGCTCCTATAGACGAACCTGTTCCAGCCGGGAAAAAAGACATACATGGCGATTTCGGCGCCTATTGCTATCCCGGATTCCGTCACAGCCTTTGCCATGGGTGGTCTTCAGGACCTACCACATGGCTGTCAGATCATGTATTAGGTATAAAAATCGTAGACGTAGAGCACAAGCAGATCAGTATTGAACCACACTTGGGTAAATTAGAATGGGCCAAAGGCACTTATCCCACCCCTTGGGGCGTGATAGAAGTCAGCCACGAGAAGAAAGCCGATGGTAAAATCGCAACCAAAGTGAAACTTCCGAAAGGTGTAAGACAAATTTAATTATAAGAAATCGTTATCAAACTTCTATAAAAAATCAGATCTTATGAAAAACAAGAACCTGCTTATAGGATTATGCTCAGTACCCCTGTTGCTTAGCATATCAACAAACATGATAGCCCAAGACTTGCGTGAACGTACATATTATTACGAAATACTAGAACCACGCCATGAGCCCAAACCGGAAATCAAAGGTTTTGCAACAGAAAGAATAAAAGAAAACTTAGACAGAGGATTAACGGCCACTCCATCTGCAGACGGGAAAGGTATCTACCTCAGTTGGAGACTATTGGAACAAGATGGAACTGACACTTCCTTCCACCTCTACCGTTCTGCAAACGGCAAGACACAGCGCTTATCAAAAAATCCAATTAAAAACACCTGTGACTTTGTTGACCAGACTCCCGTTGCCGGAAAAGCAACCTATTGGATCTGTGCATTAGATAAAAAGAAAAAAGTGATTGACACATCTTCCAAATTGGATGTGGACTTTTCTATATTGAGAGACTATCAGTCCATTAAATTGAACCGCAATATAAAAGCAGGCAAAATAGCCGTTGCTGATTTGAACGGGGATGGCATTTACGATTATATCATCCGCACCCCGGAAAAAAATGTGGATCCCGGAATGCCCGGTACTTTGGATGGTTCAACTTATCAAATTGAGGCTTATTTAAGTGACGGCACTTTTTTATGGTCTAAAGATTTAGGACAAGGTATCGAGCCCGGTGTTTGGTACTCCCCTTTCATCGCATACGACTTCAATGGAGATGGCAAAGCAGAAATTGCCTTAAAAACAGCTCCGGAAACAACCCAACGAAATGAAAAAGGACGGGTAGATTCCGGTGAGGAGTATCTAAGTGTATGGGATGGAATGACCGGAAAAGAAATTGCCCGTGTGGACTGGCCTGAACGGAATGACAGGTATGGAAATCTGGTCCGGCAGAACCGTAACCAAATAGGAATGGCCTATCTGGACGGCAAGACCCCTTATATATTGGCATGTCGTGGCACTTACAAACTGATGACTGTAGATGCATGGCAGCTGAAAGATAACAAACTGGAACGTGCATGGCGATGGGACGGCGATGAAGAAAATCCCGTAGTAAGAAGCATGGGTTCCCATAATATGGTATGTGGTGATGTGGATGAAGATGGAAAAGATGAAATTCTGTTAGGCTCATGCATGCTTGATGATAACGGGACTTTACTATGGTCTACCGGACTAGGACACCCTGATAAAATCTATCTGACTGATATCGACCCGGATCGTCCTGGTATGGAAGTGTTCCTTTGTCTGGAACCTTGGCACGAGAACGGACGTGGCGTTTGTGTTGTGGATGCCAGAACAGGACAACCGGTATGGAATATCGGTCATAAGACATTCCATGTAGGCGATGGGATGGTTGCTGATTTTGATCCGGTCCACAAAGGTCTGGAATGTTTTGCCAGCGAAGACCGTAAAGGAGGCAGCACAGACAAATATCTACTTTCGGCTGACGGTAAACCTTTAGGTAAAAATGAGGAAGTGCCCTCCTGCCGTAATTGGACCTGGTGGGACGGTGACTTATTGCGCGAAACATTCAAAGGGGACGATAACCGATGGGGGGCAAGTTCCTCTTCAAACGGTCGTTCACTAAGTATTGTAAAATGGAAAGGAGAAACACTGACACAAGGAATTGAAGGTGATATCTTAATGATCGCAGACTTATATGGAGACTGGCGTGAAGAAATAATCACCGCATTGCCCGGTGAAATACGTATCTACACAACCAATCTTCCGGCAAAAGACCGTCGTACCACATTGATGCAAGACGGAATATATAGAAGTTATGTAGCTCATCGTTCCATGGGATATCCACAAGCTCCTGTTCCCTCCTATTATTTAGGAGAATAATATTAAGATTAGCATGAAGGATTCCTCTAAAAACTGTAACGGATATCCTTTTGCTGTAGGGGCGCTTTGATGCGCCCTTATGCATATAAGACTCAAACCTAATCATAAACATCATGCAAAAGATACTATTATTTATTGCTTCCCTTTTTTATTTCAACTCCTTATTCGCAAAAGATGAAATAAAATCCTGGCAAGGCATTCATGAAACACCCCTTTCCCGTCTAGAACAACAATTTGCAGACCCTCCTGTGGAATTTGCCAACCATGTAATATGGGGTTGGGAAGGGAAAATGGATAAAAAGACTATTTGCAATGACTTGGATTCTATCAAGAAGAAAGGATTCCGTGCCATAATATTTGAAGCAGGTTACAAACTACCCTTCAAATATCTTTCCGAAGAATGGTTTAAAGCGATTCGTACCGGAGTACTTGAAGCCAAAAAGCGAGGCATGAAAGTCTGGATTATTGATGAAGGAAAATATCCCAGCGGATTTGCAGGAGGAAAATTCTCACAGGAACGTCCCGATTTGAGAATGCAAGCTCTTGTGATAGGTGATACCATACAGATAAAACGGGGAGAAGTAATGACAAACCATAAAATAGCACCGGAAATCATCAGTGCGGTAGCCGTCAGTACATCCGGTGCTCCTAACAGAACTGTAGCAATTAATAATGGTGAAATAAGTTTCAACGCCGGACTGGATGACTGGAAGATCCTATTGGTCAAAAGCGACTTTCGGACGGCCGTAACCCGAGCCGTTAATAATCCCAACGGCGGCAAAGATGCCACTAATTCTCTGTGTGATTATCTGAATCCTGTTGCCGTACAACAATTCATTGATTGGACACATGAACAGTATAAAAAATACCTTGGTAAAGAGCTGGGTACCACCGTACTTGGTTTCCGGGGAGACGAACCCGATTATGCACATTTACCCTGGACTCCTTCCATTGTCCAAACATTCAAAGATACAAAAGGGTATGATCCGACTCCCTATCTGGCCTCCTTTTTTACCACTTCGCCCACCATACAGGAACAAAGGGTAAAAGCCGATTATTGGGATGTCTGGTCCAGCTTGTTCGCCACCCATTTTTTCAAATTACAGGCCGATTGGTGTGCGGCTAATGGAGTAGCCCACATTACCCATCTTAACAAAGAACATGAAATGCCCGCATGTGTTAAAGCTGAAGGAGACTATTTCCGGAATTTAAGTAAAGTTCAAATACCCGGAGTAGATGCAATCTGGAACCAAATATGGCCCGGTACCCTTAATGATTTCCCCAAACTGGCCTCATCTGTAGCTCATGTTTATGGAAAACCTAGAGCATTCAGCGAAAGTTTTGCAGCTTACCACATCTCCCCTACCATTCCCCAAGCCAAATTTGTTGTAGATCATCAAATTGCCCGTGGGATTAACTTCTTTGAATTCATGTTCTGGCCGGCAGGGTCCAAACATCGCAATTGGATGAGTGATCCCGGTATGAAAGGCCTGAATAAATATACGAATCGCACCACTTACCTGATGAGTCAGGGGAAGCCGGGAGCACGAATTGCCATGTATTACCCCACATCTACTATGTGGCTGGGTAACAATGAAGTTTATAAGGATATCGTCACTCTTACCCAACAGCTGTTAACTCATCAACGAGATTTTGACTACATAAACGATGATGCTTTTACGGAAGCACTGACCATAGGTTCCGGCTATCTGGAAAATAAAAGCGGACAAAGATATGAAACATTGATTATCCCATCATCAGATGTTATTTCCGCATCTGCCTGGAAAGTGATAGAAACATTTTCCTCACGTGGAGGAAAGGTCCTGTTTTGGGGAAGGAAGCCTGCTTCTTTCATTGACAAAAGTTTCACTGCTCCCGGTTCCCTATCAGATTTAACCAATAGCAGGATTGAGCCATCCACCAGATGGACAGCACAGGTAAGCTCTTCCCTTCCGGAACCGGAAATGAAAATCATTTCACCTGCCAATGATTCTATCCGCTACACGCGCAGAGTAATGCCCGATGGCGACCTCTACTTCATATTCAATGAAGGGAATAAAGCTACTGAATTTACAGCAGACTTTGATAAAGTAGGAGTCGCAAAAGAATGGAATGCGACAGATGGCACACTCCAACCGATAAATGCAACAATTGTCAATAACCGTACCCGTCTGACCATTAAACTGGAAGCATGGGAAAGCAAGCTCATATCTATCGGAAAAAATAACAGAGAATATAACATTAAAGAATATGGCGTAAAAGGAAATGGCTATTCGGAAACAGCCACTTTACAACGTATCATTAATGAAGCAGCTCACAATGGAGGCGGAACGATAGTTATTCCTGCCGGGGAGTATCTAAGCGGCGCTCTATTCTTCCCACGTGGTGTAGATTTACGTATAGAAAAAAACGCCAAACTAATCAGCACTGTCGACCCCAATGAATTTCCTGTCATCCCTACCCGTTTTGAAGGTATAGAAAAAAGGTGGCGATGTGCTTTCTTGAATTTTGACCATTCAGACGGAGTTAAAGTTTATGGTGAAGGAGTTATCGATGGTAAAGGAGTAGAATGGAAAAAAATTCCATTCGGAAACTCCGGACGTCCCAGACTGTTATGTTTCACAGATTGCCCGGGAGGTAAGATTTCCGGTTTAAAAATGATAAATCAGGCCTCATGGTGTCTTCATGTACTTTACACAAATGGCTTCACTATAGATGGAATCGATATCCGTGCATTGGAATATATACCCAGTTCCGATGGCATAGATATTGATTCGTCCAATGATATACTGATTACTTCCACCCGCATTGAGGCACATGATGATTGCATCTCCATCAAATCCGGACGAGACGAGGACGGACGCAGAGTAGGACGTCCCAGTGAAAACATTCTGATAGAAAACTGTCATTTTGCATACGGTCATGGTGGAGTGGCTATGGGCAGTGAAATATCAGGCGGCATACGCAATGTGACCATACGTTCCTGCCTGATGGATAACGAAAACTGGAGCCCCTTACGTTTTAAAAGTCAGCCCAGCCGCGGCGGAACTGTGGAAAATATCACTTTTGAAGATATTACCATCAAAGGAGCGCGCAGTATCTTTGATATCAATATGGAATGGCGTATGGTTCCTCCGCTTTCACCTGCACATTATCCGCTGACCTGTTTGCGCAATATCCATTTCAAGAATATAAATGGAGAAGCACAATCAGCAGGAACCATGTATGGTTTTAAAGAGGCTCCATTCGGAAATGATACATTCTTTTTTGAGAATTGCCATATCAAAGCTCAAAAAGGATTAAGCATCTCAAATGTGGCCAATGTTAATTTTAAAGGTTTGGAACTAGAGATAAAAGAAGGAGAAAAGATTTATGAACGGTCTGCAAATAAAGACAAATAACCCAATAAGAACACTGTTAAATAAAAAATACACTCGAAATGCGTACACATGCATAATATTCAAGGAAGATGTACACATTTCCATTGTAGGAAATCCCAGACCATCCTATTTTTGCGCTACCATTAAAACACTAAAACAACATGATGAAGAAAAAATTAATACTATCATTCTTTTTTGTTGCATTAGGTTTTGGAGTTGTAAAAGCACAAGACTTGCCGGACAAAAAAGAAACGTTGAAAACTGTTACAAAAGTCAATGATTACTTCATGAAGAAGTATGCCGATTATCGTACTCCTTCTTTTGTAAAAAATGTAACCCGTCCCAGTAATATCTGGACACGCGGAGTATATTATGAAGGATTAATGGCTCTTTACTCCGTCTATCCACGCGATGACTATTATAAATACGCTGTCGATTGGTCAAATTACCACGAATGGGGATTCCGCAACGGTACCACCACTCGCAATGCTGATGATTACTGTGCCAGCCAGACTTACATTGATTTATATAACATTTGTCCCGATCCGGAAAGAATCCGTAAGGTCAAAGCCAATATAGATATGCTGGTCAACACTCCTCAAGTAAATGATTGGTGGTGGATTGACGCCATCCAAATGGGAATGCCTGTATTTGCCAAACTGGGAAAATTGACCGGAAAACAAAAATATTTCGACAAAATGTGGGATATGTATGAATATACCCGTAACAAACATGGTGAGAATGGCATGTACAACCAAAAAGAAGGTTTGTGGTGGAGAGACCAAGACTTTGATCCCCCTTACAAAGAACCTAACGGTAAGAATTGCTATTGGAGTCGTGGTAATGGATGGGTATATGCAGCACTGGTACGTGTATTGGATGAAATTCCTACTGATGAAAAACATCGCGCCGACTATATCAATGACTTCCTGACCATGAGTAAAGCTATCAAAAATTGCCAACGTACTGATGGTTTTTGGAATGTAAGTATGCATGACGAATCAAACTTCGGAGGTAAAGAAACCAGTGGCACCGCTTTATTTGTATATGGCATGGCATGGGGGGTACGTAACGGACTGTTAGACAGAAAAGAATACCTGCCAGTCTTGTTGAAAGCATGGAATGCTATGGTGAAGGATGCCGTTCACCCTAACGGCTTCATAGGACTTGTACAAGGAACCGGAAAAGAACCGAAAGACAGTCAACCTGTCACATACGATAAAGTACCCGATTTTGAAGATTTTGGAGTAGGGTGTTTCCTGCTCGCCGGAAGTGAGGTTTACAAATTAAATTAATAATATGATTGGTTAGTGAATCGATTTTTCATAGACTATGATTTAAAGGTTAGATTTAGGTTAAGTAAAAAGGAGCGACTGTGAAGCCGCTCCTTTTTGTTCTATCAATCATACGTTTTCAATCAGTAATAGAAAATACCAATACTCCTGCTGTAGGAATTACCGGCTCTCCTATCAGCACTTTGGCTCCCGAAGGAAGTACGAACTTATAAGGTTTATCTGTATAATTCAGTACAATCCCCATACCATTGCGGTACTCTAAAGTAACACCGTATGGTAAATCCATCACAGGAATATTCAATTGCGCATATAGTTTCTTCAAAATATCTTTCTCCAATAATCCGTCCGTACTATCCACTCCCACGTAAGTAACAGTACCTTTTCCCAACTTACGAGTAGTGACTGCCGGTTTTCCTTCATAAAATTCCTGTGTATAAGTAGCCCATACTTGTGAATCCTTACCCGGTTTCAATATCTCTCCCCAAGTATTCCACGTATATTCTTTTCCATCCATCCGTAATTTGCCCAGTTCTTCAGGAAGTAATAAATCATAAAACTCCATTTCATTACCGGTCAGTTCATTTATCATGGAACCGAAAGGAGCTTCGGGTAAACGTCCATGGCGGTCTTTTTGGGCTGTACGACAAGTTAAGACCAAATTACCACCCTTCTTTACATAATCAGTCCATCTGTCTACCAATGCCTTGTCAGCCAATTGATAAGCCGGAGCTATGATCACAGGATAAGAGGAGAACTCCTTGCTTTCACTGATAAAATCTACGGGCGCGCCAAAAGATTTCAACGTGCGATAATATTTCTCAATATGCCCTAATGTATTCCATGTACGATTTTGCTTCTGGCGCTCAATGCTCCATGAATTTTCATGATTAAAAAGAATGGCAGTACGACGCGCCAAATAATCGGCCGGTTTCACCTCACGAGCTGCAACCTGTCCCCGCAGCTGTCTGATTTCTTTCATGAACTGCTCATATTCACGTCCACCGGGAGTTACCGTTGTTCCGTCTGTACCTACAATGCCGTAGTGATATTGTTCCGTGCCATACAGAGGCTGGCGATAACGATAAGTACAGATAAAGTCGCCTCCACCGGCAAATACGCTCCACATCCATAAACGGATAGCTCCGGGCAGCGGTTGAGGATTGATACTCCCCCAATTCACCTGCCCTGGCTGAAGTTCCATTACTCCATAAGTACCTTGTATGGGTCTGAAAAAGTCATTGGCAAAAGCAATACGCAACGGATTTCCCACTCGATATCCGCGACGGCCGATCCCTTCATTGTCTCCATACACCATATAGCGAGTATAACTTTGAAAATCAAGTGCAGGGCTGCCACCTATATGTCCTTCCTCATAATTAGGAATATAGTTAGTAGTCACCCATTGGTTCTTTGCATATTTTTTAATCAACAAACATTGTTCATTCAAAAAGTCGTTTGTCTGACTGGCAGCAAAACGGCGGTAATCCAAAATCTGATGATGATTCATAAACATCTGGGCAGTTTTAGGAAGAGTTATTTCATCAAAAGAAGAATAAACCTCACTCCAAAAAGCCGTTCCCCAGGCATCATTCAATGCTTTAATGTCATGATGATATTTTTCACGTAAAAAATCCCGGAAAGCCAGTTCGGCTTTCGGATTATAATCAAATTGTACGGCCGGCTCATTATCGAGCTGCCAGCCGATTATTCTGGAATCATTTCCATAATGCTGAGCTAACTTCTCTATCATTTTATAAGCCAGTTCTCTATAAACGGGAGAAGCAAAAGAAGCATGTTGACGTGCTCCGTGATCAAGCACGGTACCATTTTCATTTTTAATCAAAATTTCAGGGTATTTACGGCTCAGCCATACCGGTGGAGTTGCCGTAGAAGTACACATAATGACTTTCAAATCATATTTGGCAGCCAAAGCCACCGCTTTATCCAACCAGGCAAAATCATATTTTCCCTCTTCCGGTTCCAATTGCGCCCAAGCAAATTCCGCGAAATGGGTGAATTCAAAACCCAAATCGTGCATCTGTTTAAAATCTCTCTCCCATTGACTCTCATCCCAATGCTCAGGATAATAATAAGCACCGGTCAAGGTCAAATCCTTGTCTTTAAACCAAGGCTGTTGTGCAAAAAGTCCTCCGGCCAAAGAACAAGCCAAAAGAACGGTCACAAATCGTTTTTTCATGATAAAATAGTAATTTAATAGATTTTCCATTCCCATAATCCGGCTGCACCTTTATCTATGTGCAAACGCAAATAACGTACTTTATCTCCCACCGTTACCACATGAGGTGAACATGCCTTCACCTCTTTTACTCCGGCACAAGGTTGCCAATTAGTACCATCATTGGATTTTTCGAGATGCCAGGCATGGCCTTCAGCAGGGTGTACAAAGGCAAATTGACACTCCGTTACCTGCATGGCTTCACCCAAATCCACCATCAGCCAAGGATGATCATCATTTGTTTCTGCCATCCAGCGTGTTCCATTAGACCGGTCGCCTGCATTTCCAGGGTGATATATATGTGTGCGTTCCACCTTGACAAGCGAAGTTTTATCAGCCAAAGGACAATTAGGCTGAGTTTCTATTTCAACCTTAGAAGTACGGGGAGAACGTACGCTGGATGCACTGAAAGAAGCTTTCAGCGCCTTATTTTCGCGCTGTTCCTGGCTGACAGCCAAGTAACCAACTCCCTTTTCATCAGGAACAAGTGTCTTTATAGTGCCATCCTCATTAAATTCCATCCGATTGGCATATACTTGGCGGGTAGTTCCTCCGTCACCGTACTCCAGATATACGAAAATATAATCGTCTGTTTCTTCATTATAAAATACATTCCCATGTCCCGGCCCCCAAACATTATCGGCAATGGATGAAAAAAGAAAAATATCATTGCCTTCGGGCTTTTCAAAGCCCGACAAAGGGGACTGCCGGCTCATCATGTAAGCATTTACATAATTCTGATTCCCTCTCAAAGTATAGATGTAATAATAAATACCTTTACGTTTAAACATAACCGGCCCTTCCGAATACCCTTGACGAGCCGTACTCATCACAACAGTATCACCGGTTAAATGCTGCCAATCGTCAGTCATACGGGCAGCCATCCGGCGGCGCCAGAATAAATAAGCAGTTCCATCATCATCCACAAAAGGTTCCCCATCTATATCCGGAGCAATACAAGATTGATCAAACCCATCCAAAGAATGAGAAGACATAGAATTACGTCCGGCAAAAAGGAAAGGACCTTCGGGACGGTCGGACTTCAGCACATAGGTACGTGCATTCTCATCCGGTTTTACAAAAGTGGTATAAAGATAATATTCACCATTCTTCTCCACTACTCTGCCGGGTGCCCAATAACGAAAATATCCCGTCTTTTTCTCTCCTTTGGCATTGACATATTCATGTCCTTTATGCCAATCGAATCCCACAATATGTGATCCATCAAAACTCCAGTTTACAAAATCTTTAGATTTCCATACCACAGGAGTCCCTGCTTGTGACAATCCTTTATCAATATCAGTAGTACCATAAAGATAATAAGTATCACCAAATTTGGATAAAGAAGGATCAGCGATATTATCCGGAATAAGAGGATTGAAGTGATGGATACGAAGCAATTTATCAAGTACAGCCTTCTCTACGGTAAAAGCAGTTCCGTGACGGGTTCCTTTTGGAAAAGATACACGGTCAGACACATCTTCCCATGTCTTTCCATGATCACGACTGCAAACAGCTCCATATTGATGATTACGGTATTTATCAAAATAGACATAAAGAGCATCATCTACAAAAAGTGGCGCAGGTCCCTCACACCAATAATTTCCTGTAATGGAAGGAGAAACGGTAGTAGGAAATCCATCCTCTATCCGTGTTGTCCGTGTTATTCTCAAATTCTTCTCTGCCGGCAACGAGTTTTCATTCTTCACCACCATAATCAAGTCTTTCATCACCGGATCGCGTACAATAGCTGCATCAATCACACTGAAATCGGGATTAAAGAACAGTTTGGTTTCAGAAAATGTATTAAAATCCTTCGTCATAACATAGTAAATACGATGGTTCAGCCCTTTCTCACTCTCAATGACCGGCACTTCCTTGTGACGTCCGGGAATGGTCGTTGCCCAAAAAATATAATAAGTTTGCGAAGGTTCATCGTAAAACAATTCAGGTGCCCAGCAATTATGTGCAGCAGGCTCATGCATCATTACCGGAATAGAACGCTGCTCACTCCAATGGATTAAATCGGGAGAAGAGGCGTAACCTATAATCCGGTCTGTCCAACTGGAAGTCCACACCATGTGAAAAGTTCCGTCCGGCGCCTGACAAATACTAGGGTCACGCATCAGACGATCCTTCCCGACCGTAGGTATCAAGAAAGATTTTCCATGATTCAGAGGAGTCCATGTCAGCCCATCCAAACTATAAGCCAAATGAAGACCGTCCCGACTGTCATTAATGAAATAAGAGAACAAATAAGCCGTATCACCGGCAAATAATCCGGCAACCGTTCCTAACAAGCAGAACAAACTGAATAATCGTTTTTTCATGTATACAATGATTTAATTGTGAGTATACAAAGATAAAAAGAGATTTGGACTTTTTTCTGCACATACAAGGCATATCCATGTAAAATCGTACAAATATATCGCACATTACCCCTATTTTATACGAATTTCCATCTATATGTACTTCTTTCTATTTACATGCAGATGAAAAGACCTTAATTTAGCAACATCAAATTCAAAGTAAAAAGATACTATGAAAAAAACGTTATTGACAATCTGCCTAGTATGGATGTGCTTCTCGTTAAGCGCACAAAAAATTATTGACTTATCCGGAAAATGGTCATTCAGTATAGACCGTCAGGATAATGGAGAAAAGGAAAAATGGTTCAGCCACACTTTGAATGACTTCATCAACCTGCCCGGTTCCATGCCCGAGAAACAGAAAGGTGATGAGGTTACCGCAAAGACCCAATGGACAGGCAGTCTCTATGACAGTTCCTACTATTATAATCCATACATGGAAAAATACCGTAAAGAAGGTAATATTAAATTTCCATTCTTTCTGACTCCCGACAAACATTATGTAGGAGCTGCTTGGTATCAGAAAGAGGTGAATATACCTGCCGACTGGAAAGGTGAACGTATTTTGTTGTTCCTGGAACGTCCCCATATAGAAACAACCGTATGGGTGAACGGACAAAAGACAGGAATGCAGAATAGTCTTTGTGTTCCCCATCAATATGATATAACCCATTATGTCCGTCCCGGAAAATGTACTATCACCATCCGGGTGGATAATCGTATCAAAGAAATCAATGTCGGACCGGATTCGCACAGCATAACCGACCAGACCCAAGGAAACTGGAACGGCATTGTAGGACGCATCTGTCTGCAAACGACTCCGAAAACATATTTCGATGATATTCAAATATATCCGGAACCGGAACAAAAACTGGCACGTGTCAAAGTCGTCATCAAAGGTACAGGCACTGCAAAAGTAAAATTATCAGCAGAGAGCTTCAATACGGATAAAAAGCATATAGTTCCCGCCATACAACAAGAAATCAAACTTAACAAAGGAGTGACGGAAACAGAAATGGTATTACCTATGGGGAATGATATGCTGCTATGGGATGAATTTCATCCGGCCCTGTACAAACTGAAAGCAGAAGTCACCAATGGGAAAAAAACTGAGATAAAAGAAATACAATTCGGTATGCGCCGATTTGAAATCAAAGGTAAATGGTTTTATGTAAACGGGCGCAAAACCCAGCTTCGCGGAACAGTTGAAAACTGTGACTTCCCGTTGACCGGTTACGCTCCGATGGATGTAGAAAGTTGGGAACGGGTATTCCGTATCTGTCGCAGTTATGGACTGAATCACATGCGTTTCCATTCATTCTGTCCTCCCGAAGCCGCTTTTATGGCTGCCGACCGGGTAGGATTCTATCTGCAACCCGAAGGTCCGAGCTGGCCCAATCATGGTCCCAAATTAGGTTTGGGACAACCTATTGACAAATATCTGATGGACGAAACCATCGCATTAACCAAAGAATATGGCAACTATGCCTCTTATTGCATGTTGGCATGCGGAAACGAACCTAGCGGACGCTGGGTAGAATGGGTGACCAAGTTCGTAGAATATTGGGAAAAGAAGGATCCCAGACATGTATATACCGGAGCATCGGTAGGCAACGGATGGCAATGGCAACCTCGCAACCAATATCATGTAAAGGCTGGGGCACGTGGCCTGACCTGGTCCAAGAAACAACCGTCCACTCAAGACGACTATCGTTTCCAAAATCATCTTGACACCGTGAGACAGCCCTACGTATCCCATGAAACAGGTCAATGGTGCGCTTTCCCCAATTTCAATGAAATACGTAAATATACAGGCGTCAATAAAGCCAAGAACTTCGAGATTTTCAAAGACATTCTGGCTGACAACCACATGAGCGACCAAGCCCATCTATTTATGATGGCCAGCGGAAAGTTGCAAGCCCTTTGTTACAAATATGAAATAGAAAAGACACTCCGCACGCCCGATTATGCCGGTTTCCAATTATTGGCACTGAACGATTATTCGGGTCAGGGAACTGCACTGGTAGGTGTTCTCGATGTTTTCTTTGAAGAAAAAGGATATATCAACTCCGCAGAATGGAGACGTTTCTGCTCACCTACAGTTCCACTGATGCGTACAGATAAATTTGTATATAATAACAAGGAGATTTTAAAGGCGGATATTGAAGTCGCTCATTTTGGTGCCGAGGCATTAAAACAAGCAGAAATTGTATATACGTTAAAAGACGAATATGGCAAAGTATATGCGCAAGGCACATTGGCAACACAAGACATTCCTGTCGGAAATTTAAATCGCACGGGTAGCCTTGAGTTTCCGCTCACTGACATCCAAGAGGCTAAAAAGCTGAATCTGGAAATACGCATTACGGGAACAGAAGCTGTAAATGACTGGAATTTCTGGGTTTATCCCGCCCAAGTGACAATAGCCGAAGGAAAAGTATACACTACCGACACCTTGGATTCGAAAGCCCTGGAAATTCTTCAGCATGGTGGAAATGTGCTTATTACAGCTGCAAGCAAAGTGAGTTATGGTAAAGAAGTGGTTCAGCAATTCACTCCTGTATTCTGGAACACCTCCTGGTTCAAAATGCGTCCTCCTCATACCACAGGTATCTTAGTGAACCCCAAACACCCGTTATTCCGTCAGTTTCCGACAGAATATCACAGCAATTTGCAATGGTGGGAACTGCTGAATCGTACTCAAGTGATGCAATTCACCCACTTTCCACCCGCTTTCCAACCTACGGTTCAAAGTATCGACACTTGGTTTATAAGCCGCAAGATAGGTATGTTATTCGAAGCCAATGTATTAAATGGGAAAGTGCTCATGACAAGCATGGACATTACCTCCCAGCCAGAGAAACGCATTGTAGCTCGTCAGATGCATAAAGCCATTTTGGATTATATGAATTCGGACCAGTTCCGTCCGCAATTTACTGTAACGCCTCAACAAATCAGTGAGTTGTTCACAAAAACAGCCGGTGACATAAAATCTTATACCAATGACTCTCCGGATGAACTAAAACCGAAAATCAATTAATAACAATCTATATCAATCATGAAACAGATAGCCCTATTAGCTCTTGGACTTTTAGCGACATTAGGAGTCGAAGCACAAACTTACAAATTCGATTTTACCACAGGTAAAAAGACGAAAGACGGTTATACCAAAATAACTCCCGCCGACAGATACTCGGAGGAAAAGGGATACGGATATGACAGACAGCCCTCTCCGGAAGGTAAAAGTACAGCTCCATTCTTTTTCTCTGTTACGGTTCCCGATGGAAACTACCATGTCACAGCCGTGATAGGAAACAAACGCGCTGCCGGAGAAACAACAGTGCGAGGAGAATCACGCCGCCTTTTCTTCGAAAATGTGAAGACAAAAAAAGGGGAGTTAAAATCTTGTACATTCGTGATCAACAAGCGCAACACACATATTTCGGAAAAAGAAAATGTGCGCATCAAACCGCGTGAACGCCAAAAATTGAACTGGGATGACAAACTAACTTTGGAATTCAACGGGGATGCACCCCAATTGTCCGAACTGATTATTGAGAAAGTAAATAATGTACCCACCGTATTCCTATGCGGTAACTCCACGGTAGTAGACCAGGACAATGAACCTTGGGCAAGCTGGGGACAAATGATTCCCCGCTTCTTCAATGACAGCATTTGTTTTGCCAATTATGCAGAATCCGGCGAAAGCGCCAATACTTTTATCGGTGCAGGACGACTGAAAAAGGCATTGACACAAATGAAACCCGGAGATTATATTTTTATGGAATTCGGTCACAACGACCAAAAGCAAAAAGGTCCCGGTAAAGGAGCTTATTATTCATTTATGACCAGCTTGAAAACATTCATTGATGAGGCAAGGGCACGAGGAGCCTATCCTGTACTGGTAACCCCGACACAACGCCGCAGTTTCGATGAAAACGGGAAAATCAGAGATACTCACGAAGATTATCCCGAAGCAATGCGCTGGTTGGCTGCCAAAGAAAACGTTCCTTTGATCGATCTCAACGAAATGACCCGTACCCTCTATGAAGCAATGGGGGTGGAACCTTCCAAAAAGGCATTCGTACATTATCCTGCCGGAACCTATCCGGGACAAAACAGGGTATTGGCAGATAATACCCACTTCAATCCTTACGGAGCTTATCAAATCTCCAAATGTATCATTGAAGGGATAAAGAAAGCGGGATTACCTATCGCTAACTATTTGCGCAGCGACTATTCCGGTTACAATCCTGCACATCCGGATGCTTTGGACAGTTTCAAATGGAATGACAGCCCGTTTACAGAAATTGAAAAGCCGGACGGCAATTAATTTAAAAGTAGGAACAAATGAACAACAAAACATTATTATTAACCCTATCATTTACCTTAGGTACCCTCTTTACCAATGCCCAATCCCTCCCCGGATTCCAATGGGGAGAAGGGATGGGAACTCCTGACCTTTCGTGGACTGCCCAAGTAGGAGCCAAAACCTATCCGAAGGGAAAAATATTCCAAGCAGCCGATTACGGATTGAAAAATGACAGCACCCGGTTAAGCACTGCCGCCCTGCAGAAAGCCATTGACGAATGCCACCGTTCCGGAGGGGGAACAGTGGAAGTAGCCCCGGGATACTACCGGATTGGTGCCATCTACCTGAAAAGTAATGTAAACCTCCACCTCAACCAAGGTACGACGCTGATAGCCAGTGAGAATATTGATTTATACCCCGAAATGCGCTCCCGCGTGGCAGGTATCGAAATGGTATGGCCCTCGGCAGTCATCAATATTCTGGATGCGGAAAACGCAGCTATCAGCGGAGCAGGTACGTTGGATTGTCGTGGAAAAATATTCTGGGATAAATATTGGACCATGCGGAAGGATTACGAGAAACGCAAACTGCGGTGGATTGTGGACTACGACTGCAAACGCGTAAGAGGTATGCTCATCTCGAACAGCCGCCATATAACACTGAAAGACTTTACCTTGATGCGTACCGGATTTTGGGGTTGCCAAGTGCTGTATTCCGACCAATGTACCTTGAACGGACTGAAAATCAATAATAACGTAGGGGGGCATGGTCCCAGTACGGATGGTATTGACATTGATTCCAGCACCAATATCCTGATTGAAAACTGCGAAGTAGATTGCAACGATGACAATATCTGCCTGAAAGCCGGAAGGGATGCCGACGGCCTGCGCGTAAACCGCCCCACAGAAAATATCATTGTTCGTGGATGCATTGCACGTAAAGGTGCGGGACTGATTACCTGCGGCAGCGAAACTTCAGGCTGCATCCGAAATGTATTGGGATATAACCTCCAAGCATACGGAACCTCTTCCACCCTCCGTCTGAAATCTGCCATGAACCGCGGCGGAACCGTAGAAAATATCTACATGACCCAAGTGACAGCAGACCATGTCCGCCATGTACTGGCAGCGGACCTGAACTGGAACCCCAGCTATAGTTATTCTACTTTGCCGGCTGAATATGAAGGTAAGGAAATTCCCGAACATTGGAAGGTTATGCTGACTCCTGTCACACCTAAAGAAAAAGGGTATCCGCATTTCCGTAATGTATGGCTCAGCGATGTAAAAGCTACTAATGTGCAAATCTTTATCACTGCTGCCGGCTGGAATGAGGAACTGCCTTTGCAGAATTTCCATATTTCCGGCATAAAAGCCAAGGTAAATAAAGCAGGAAGCATTATCTTTACCGAAGACTTCCACCTGGAAGATGTCCGGTTACAAGTAGAAGACGGCAGTCGTGTGGAAGAAAAAAACAATAAGAACGCACAAATCGATATCAGCTATGAAAACAACATGGAATTATAGCCGGCGGCTACTTCCGTTCTTTCTCTGTATGCTGTTGTCTGTCTTTGGCAACAACGCCCAGACTCTTCCCTTCCGTTTATCCAAAGGTGCGGGAACTTTCCGTCTGGGAGTGGTTTGCGGCAATGAAAGTTGCTGGCTGGACCAATGCAGTGTCAAGAAAAAGGGACAGGCTTATACCATTAAAGATAAATTATGGAAAGAAGGTGAAATAAAGCTGATTGTATGTCCATTGACGGATAGTAATGGTTTTATCATGGAGGTTTCGGGTGAGCGATTACCCGAAGAGTTCAAACTTTGCTGGGCTTTCGGTGCATGCGACGGTGCAGACGACTCTGCCGTAACAGACAACAGTATTCCGGTAGCCTCCTGCTTCCATAATGTATTCAGTATAGAAGGAAACGCTTTTACCACCTATTATGGTGAAAGCATGAAACTGAGAACGGTTCATGGGGTATCTCCCATCGGTTCCGAAATTCGTCTGTCCGACGGACATAAACAAGCATCCCCGCTTGCTTTATTCAACTCCGGTAAAAAGACAGATGCCCCCGTCATCTCTGCCCTATGCCCGTGGAAACCGCAAGAAAAGCTCTACTTTTGTTTCTACCAACGAGGCGATTATAATTATTTCATGCTACCCGGATTATTCGGGAAAGAACATAAAACCCGATCAAAATGAAACGATTGTATCCATACCTGTTCTTCCTTTTCCTATGCCTGTCTGCCCAGGCACAGGAATTCAAGGTGTACCAATTTCCGGCAGATAAGGTTCCTGCCATAGATGGCAATACCCACGACTGGGATTGCGTTCCGGCTGATTATAAGATAACGGAAGCAGCTTTAAAGGAAGACGAGGGAAAACATGCACAGCCGGACACTACCACATTGAAAGTCAGTGTCAAAGTAGGTTGGTGTGCAGAAACTCAGAAGTTGTATTTTCTATATGAAGCATACGATAATTATTGGCGGTTCAGTGAGAACTCCTTGAACACGGATATTTTTGAAGTAGTGGTGGATGGCGATTGTTCAGGGGGGCCGTTCATCGACCGTTTTCATCCCACAGCTCCCAAAGATGTGTGGCAAGCCTGGTTCAAATTTCACGGATGCCATGCCCAGAACTATCACATCTTCACCCCGGCTCACGGCAATGACTGGTGTATGTTATGGGGTCCTCAGGTATGGCTGAAACAAAAGCCATACGCTGATTATGCCTATCAGTACTCTTTCAAGGAGGGAGAAGCGGGTAAGCTGGTATTGGAATTCTATATCACCCCCTTTGACCATGCGGATGCCGACGGTCCCGAACTATCTCGCCCTACTTTATTAAAGGAAGGAAATGAAATCGGACTATGCTGGGCGGTGATTGACTGGGATGCCCACCCTGCCTCTAAAGACGGATTCTGGAATTTATCCGATGAGCATACCATGTATGGCAATGCATCTTATTTACGCAAATTCAAACTAATGCCCATTCAGTAAAAGCAAAGACAGACCATGAAACAACTCATACTCTTCCTTTTATGCCTCAGCACATGGACAGCACAGGCAAAGATCTATAATGTAAAAGATTACGGAGCGAAAGCCGACGGTACTACCATTGATAGCCCCGCCATAAACCGGGCCATTGAGGAAGCTGCCTCCCAGGGGGGAGGAACCGTTTATTTCCCTGCGGGAGAATACGCCTGCTATTCCATACGTTTGGCCAGCCATATACATCTGTATATAGAACAAGGAGCACGGATTGTCGGCGCCTTTCCATCAGCAACGGAAGGCTATGACCCGGCAGAACCGAATGAACACACCCAATTCCAGGATTTCGGACACAGTCATTGGAAGAACTCACTTATCTGGGGAATCGGTCTGGAAGACATCACCATCAGCGGACCGGGACTGATTTATGGCAAAGGACTCACCCGTGAGGAAAGCCGTCTGCCCGGTGTAGGCAATAAAGCCATCAGCTTGAAACTCTGCAAGAACGTGACATTGAAAGACTTCTCTTTGTTGCATTGCGGTCATTTCGGCCTGCTGGCTACAGGAGTAGACAATCTGAGCATTCTGAACGTGAAAGTAGATACCAACCGGGACGGTTTTGACATAGACTGCTGCAAAAATGTCCGCATCAGTCATTGCACCGTCAACGCTCCCTGGGATGACGCTATCGTGCTTAAAGCGTCCTACGGATTAGGCTATTTCAAGGATACGGAAAATGTAACCATCTCCGATTGTTTTGTCAGCGGATACGACCGTGGCAGTGTATTGGATTGCACTTGGCAAAGGGACGAGCCCCAAGCGCCGGATCACGGATTTGTAACGGGACGCATTAAATTAGGAACGGAATCCAGCGGCGGTTTCAAAAACATAGCCATCACCAACTGCATCTTCGAGCGTTGTCGCGGACTTGCCCTGGAAACAGTGGACGGTGGCAAACTGGAAGATATCGTCATCAGTAACATCACGATGCGCGATATTGTCAACGCCCCCATCTTCCTGCGGTTAGGAGCCCGGATGCGCAGCCCGCAAGGAACACCCGTGGGCACAATGAAACGCATCCTCATCAGCCACGTCAATGTATTTAATGCCGACTCGCGCTACTCCTCCATTATCAGCGGAATACCGGGAGCCCTTATTGAAGATGTGACACTGAGCGATATTCATATCTATCACCAAGGAGGATATACAGAAGCCGACGGACTTCTGACTCCTCCCGAACAAGAGAAAGTATATCCTGAACCGTGGATGTTCGGAACGATTCCCGCCAAAGGTTTCTACATCCGCCACGCACGCAACATCACCTTGGACAATGTAAATTTCCATTACGAGAAAGCGGACGGACGTCCCTTGTTTGTCACGGATGATGCCAGTGATATCAGATACAGGAACATCACAGTGGATGGAAAAGAGTTCAATACAGCCAACTAATAAAAAACAAAATAGAATGAAGAGAAAATATTTATTTTTCAGCCTGTTGCTGGCCGGAAGTAGCCTTTACGCACAAGAATGGCCGGCAGTGCGACCCGAAGCTCGCCCCGCCACCCGCTGGTGGTGGCTGGGAAGTGCTGTCGATGCAACCAATCTGACCTACAATCTGGAAGAATATGCCAAAGCCGGACTGGGAGGTGTTGAAATCACTCCTATTTATGGTGTTCAAGGCAACGATAAGAATAACCTTCCTTTCCTCAGCCCGCAATGGATGAATATGTTGCAACATACTGAAGCTGAAGGAAAACGTATCGGTATTGAAGTAGATATGAACACCGGTACCGGATGGCCCTTCGGCGGTCCTCACGTGAGTATGACAGATGCTGCTACCAAAGCTATTTTTCAATCCTATCAAGTAGAGGGTGGAAAAGAAATTACGCTAGATTTGAAAGTAGAAGAAGAAAAACAACGCCCTGTAGCCACTTTAAGCCGGGTTATGGCCTATAATGCGGACAATAAGCAATGTCTTAACCTCACTTCCAAAGCGAAGAACGGACAATTACAATGGAAAGCTCCGGCAGGACATTGGAATATCATCACCTTATATATAGGCAAGACTTTCCAAAAAGTGAAACGTGCTGCTCCCGGTGGAGAAGGCTATGTGATGAACCACCTGGATAAAGGAGCCGTAAAACGCTATTTTGCCAACTTTGACAAAGCCTTTAAAGAAAACAAGACCAATTTTCCACATACTTTTTTCAATGACTCTTACGAAGTATATGGTGCTGACTGGACTCCTGATTTTCTGGAACAATTCGCCCGCCGTCGCGGCTATAAACTGGAAGAACACTTCCCTGAATTTATAGCTCAGGACCGTAATGAAACCACCGCCCGCATAGTCAGTGACTATCGCGAAACCATCTCCGATTTATTGATTGAGAATTTCAGTACCCAATGGACTAACTGGGCACACGGTCACGGCAGCATCACCCGTAACCAGGCACACGGTTCCCCTGCCAATCTGATAGATACCTATGCCTCCGTGGACATTCCCGAATGCGAAGGGTTCGGCCTGTCGCAATTCCATATTAAAGGATTGCGTCAAGATTCCCTGACACGTAAGAATGACTCCGACCTTTCCATGCTGAAATATGCTTCTTCCGCCGCTCATATCGCCGGAAAGCCCTACACCTCATCCGAAACATTCACCTGGCTGACAGAACATTTCCGTACCTCACTTTCCCAGTGCAAACCGGATATGGATTTGATGTTCGTATCAGGTGTAAACCACATGTTTTTCCACGGAACTCCCTACAGTCCCAAAGAAGCCAAATGGCCGGGATGGAAGTTCTATGCCTCTATTGACATGTCTCCTACCAATAACATTTGGCAGGATGCTCCTGCTTTCTTTGAATATATCACCCGTTGCCAGTCTTTCCTGCAAATGGGGAAACCGGACAATGATTTTCTTGTTTATCTGCCTGTATATGATATGTGGCAGGAACAGCCGGGCCGTCTTTTGCTGTTCAGCATCCATGATATGGCAAAACGTGCTCCCAAGTTTATAGAAACCGTTCATACCATCAGCAATTGCGGCTATGACATGGATTATATCTCTGACAACTTTGTGAAAAGCACCCGTTGCGTAAATGGCAAATTACTGACCAAAGGAGGAACTTCCTATAAGGCCATCATCATTCCTGCTGTAAAACTAATGCCGTCCGAGGTACTCGGCCATTTACTAAAGCTGGCACAAGCCGGAGCTACTATCATCTTTACCGAAAACTATCCGCAGGATGTACCCGGTTATGGAAAACTGGAAGCACGCCGGAAAGGCTTTGCGCAATTACAAAAGCAACTTCCGGAAATTGCTTCTTTCGATGAGACGGTGGCAACTCCTTATCAAAAAGGGATCATCATTACAGGAAACAACTATCAATCTGCCTTGGAAAAAAGCGGTGTTGTTCCCGAAGAGATGAAAACGCGGTATGGCTTACAATGTATCCGCCGCTCCCATGCCGATGGACATCATTATTTCATCTCCTCATTGCAGGAAAAAGGAGTAAACGACTGGATAACCTTAGCCGTTCCCGCAGAAAGTGTCATGCTGTTCAATCCGATGACGGGAGAAAAAGGGAAAGCACAAACCCGCAAGCAAGAAGGCAAAACCCAAGTACACCTCCAACTGCATTCCGGCGAAAGCGTGATCCTGCAAACTTTCAACCATGCCCTGACAGACGTTGCCGAATGGAAATACGTTCAAGAACAACCTGTCAGCCTCAGCCTTGATCACGGCTGGAAACTTCATTTTACAAAAAGCACTCCCCGGATAGAAGGTACATTTGATATCGACACTCCGTCTTCGTGGACTGAAATTGCTCACCCCAACGCTCCGATTACCATGGCGGCGGGAGTATATACCAATATCATCACTGTTCCCCATATTCCCGCCGATGACTGGATACTGGATTTGGGCGATGTGCGGGAAAGTGCCCGTGTGCGCATCAACGGACAAGATGCCGGAACGGCATGGGCCGTACCTTATCAGTTGAAAGTAGGCAAATGGCTGAAACCGGGAGATAACAAGATAGAAATAGAAGTGACCAATCTGCCTGCCAACCGCATTGCGGATATGGATCGTCGGGGTGAGAAATGGCGTATCTTCAATGAAATCAATGTGGTGAATCTGCAATACAAACCGGTACCTTATACTGATTGGCAACCATTGCCATCGGGATTGAATGGTAGTGTAAGGTTGATACCGGTTACTTATAAATAAGATATCCGATAGTGGCAGCCTATTGGCGGAGTTAATCCAGACTGTATTTGAAAGACTGAATTAATTCCGCCAATGTTTTTTACCTCATGCTCAGTGAGTGCACCTGCAACCGATCAAGCCGCAGCGAGACAGCATTTTATAGCAAAACGGCGTATTTACGGATAGTATCCAAATGTTCCCTAAGCGTCTGATCATTACCAGCCTGCCGCATATTATATTCCGGTTACAGCCGCATCAGCGAACCGACAGGATATCCAGCATCGCTTCAAACATCATGACTGTAGGAGTAGTCAAGCCTCAATTGAATGTATATCACTCCCTACCCTATAGCATAAGCCTTTTCTTTCTCCAGGTTAAGCCTTTTTATACGGATATGTTCTATCTCCATAGCCTTTGGAGTTATCTCCATAAGCTTTGGAGTTAACTCCAAAGGCCTGCGGAGATAAAACAGGCAGGAAGAAAAGCCTTAACCATACGTCAGGAAAGGGTTAGGGATACGGATAAGATCCTTTAAGGACGAATCGGATGCCAAAGTCTTTTGCAGATGCCTTTTTCGGATGAAAGTCCCGCTAACATTCTACAGCTCCAAAACTTTTCCGTCAGTGAATAGTCGAGATGCCATCCGTACCGGTTCCCGATAAGCATACCAACCGTCCGTATCGTTACATACAGCCTACAGCTTTCAAACGGATGTGTCTATTCCAAGGGGTAACGAAGCTAAGACAAAATGTGACAGGAATTCCCAAACTATCAGAGGAAAGGGAAGTGATAACAGATAAAAAGTGGTGGTAGCAGATGTTTTTTCATGCTGCTACCACCACCTTTGAAACGCCCTGTTCATGGGTGTTTACGAAAGAGGATGGTAGTAGTGGTAGCAGTTTTGCAAAACTCTGTTGCAGGTGGGAGGAAAATTCAAACAGGAACTAAAATTATAAAGTTTTCATCTTCTTCCCTATGCCCACTGCTTTAGAAATTTTGCCTGTTCCTTTTTCCTTATACAAGTAGCCACGGAACATGCCTCCGCTATTAAACGGCATGGCAAAATTACCTTTCTTGTCCACTGCAATCAATCCACCATTTCCCTCCTTGGTATTCAGTTCCTGATGGATAATATAATCGGCAGCCTCCCCGACAGGCTGATGCAGCAACTTCACACGAGTAGAAAGATTATAAGCTACGACGTGACGGATAAAATACTCCCCATGCCCGGTGCACGACACAGCACAACCTTCATTATCCGCATAAGTACCTGCACCAATCACCGGAGAATCTCCCACACGGCCCCATTGCTTCTTGAACATACCACCGGTACTTGTTCCCGCTGTCAGGTTACCTTGCTTGTCCAGTACCACACAGCCCACAGTTCCATTCTTCTTGCTCTCCTTCTTCAAATCCTCTATCCACTTCAACGTCTTAGGAGTAGCAAAATACATATTATCCACAATTTCCAGTCCTTGTGACTTTGCAAACCGGTCAGCACCCTCACCTGCCAGCATCACGTGAGGTGTTTTAGTTTTTACCGCATAAGCTGCATTAATCGGATTCTTCACCGTTTTCAACCCGGCGACAGCTCCTGCTGTCAAATCCTTACCTTCCATAATAGAAGCATCCAGCTCAAAAGTACCGGCACTGGTACAAGTAGCCCCTTTACCTGCATTGAACAAGGGGTTATTCTCAAAGTAGTTGACAACTGCCATTACCGCTTCAGGCCCTTCGCCTCCGGCAGACAGTATAGCATTTCCAATGCTCAAAGCTGAATCTAAAGCCGCATAATACAAGGTTGATTTCTCCTTATCGTCCTCGAGGTTTTCCATAGCACCGGCACCTCCATGAACAACAATTACGTATTCTCTCTCCTGTGCCAGCATGCGGCACAATGGTAATAAGAGCAGAATTGTGATAAATAAGTGTTTCATAATAGTAGTTTAATATCAATAGTATGGTGCGAATGTAACAAAACAATTTGTAAAAAGGAAACTTTATGCAGAGATATAGACATAAAAAAAGGAGCAACGCCTTGCTCCAACCTTTGTTAACCTTAAATCTAATACTATGAAAAACACAATGCAAAGGTACGAACATTATTGAAATTTGCAAATTCGACAAAAAGAAAATTATGTTCTCTAACATGATTTAAGGAGATCCGCCACATTTGTTAATGAACATTTCCCTGTCAGATTATAAGTGACATTTTTACAGTTATATTTCTTAACGTATACTAAACCATAAGACAAAATACACATTAAAAGTTAAATAAAGCGGATTGATACTATGTTTTAAAACATAAATAGGAATTTTGGTGTTATCTTTGCAGTAGTAAAAGAGAAAACAAAAGGTTTTTAGGAATAACCAGTTCTCCAAACGGGAGAACATAAAAAAGATGTAATTATGAAAAGAACAAATGACACAATCGAGATGTTGCAGTATCAGTTAAGAAGATACAAAGCAATGAGAAAGGGAGCTGCTTGCCAATCTTTGCAATACAAGCTTCAGAAATTAATGAGCCAACAGGCTAATGCCTGATGAGCTCTACCATAAAGAACACAAGTTTATAATTTTATAATATAAGAAAAAGGATATGATTTTTATCATATCCTTTTTCTTATTATTATCTAGAATGAAAGTTATTCATATAGATAAAACATTCTATCCATCAACTGCCATTTTTCAGCCGAAGACGCTCCCGGCTCTGCCTGTTGAAAGACAGACATATACTCTTCCCATTCTGCCTGACGAGGCAACGTAGCCATTCTGGCCATGGCCGTATCCCAATCAAAATCGAGAGGAGTTTCCACTATCATAAACAAATTAGTTCCCAGGATATAAATTTCCATTTCCAAAATACCGACTTCACGAATAGCTGCCAATGTTTCCGGCCAAACCTTGCCTTCCGAATGACGCTTTCTATACTCGGCTATCAAGGCCGCATCGTTTTTCAGATTCAACATCTGGCAATAACGTTTTACCGGTCCCTGATATTTCCGAACTTTATATCCTTGCTTTTTGTTTTCCATTATTCTCTTACTTCCCAGCCTAATGCACTAGCTCCCAACACGGCGGCATCAGCATCCTTCAATTCAGAAATCAACAATTTAGTCTTACCTTCGTAAATCTTCAAGATATTATCATCTATAGCTTTACGGATCGGCTTCATGATATAATCACCTGATTTTGCCAATCCACCAAACAGGATAATCGCTTCCGGGCTGGAGAAAGCAATGAAATCCGCCAAAGCCTCACCCAAAATACGTCCTGTATATTCAAAGATATCTTGTGCTAATTTATCCCCTCTTACAGCCGCGTCAAAAACATCTTTAGATACAATATCTTCAGCCGGGATATCTCTTAACAAACTAGGTTCGGGACGGGCAACCAGAAATTCACGTGCCGTGCGTGCCACACCTGTAGCCGAACAATAAGTTTCCAAACAGCCCTTACGACCACAACCACACTGACGTCCGTCACGACGAACTATCACATGTCCCAATTCTCCGGCAAAACCATCGTGTCCGTAAACCAGTTGTCCATTTATTACGATACCACTACCAACACCGGTTCCAAGAGTAATCATAATAAAGTCTTTCATGCCACGAGCCGCACCATAAGTCATTTCACCGATAGCGGCAGCATTAGCATCATTTGTCAAGGCAGTAGGAACACCTATTGCTTCTTCAAACAAAGTAGCCAAGGGAATCACCCCTTTCCAAGGAAGATTCGGAGCAAATTCAATGGTTCCGTTATAGTAGTTTCCATTAGGAGCACCTACACCCATACCTTTAATTTTTTCTACGCCACCGAACGATTCAATCAACGGACGCAATTTTGAACTGACAGCCTCTACATAATCCTCTATCTTAGAAAATGATTGTGTCTTAACTGAATCGGTAGCCAATACGTTACCACGCGAATCTACGATGCCAAAAACTG
>ERZ779820.181-NODE-181-length-44016-cov-9.993244_pt1 | contig 44016 bp, 38 predicted proteins | sample MGYA00511563_ERZ779820 | MGnify/ENA primary metagenome ERZ779820 (study PRJEB29588, sample SAMEA1964852) | human gut metagenome | biome: human gut; feature: human-associated habitat; material: faeces | place: Denmark | collected 2008/2010 ...
TTGCCGGTACAAAAACCAGCTCCCGGCGGACAAACTCTTCCCCGATTTCTTTCAGCGGGGTACCACAGACAGGGCAGAGTTTCTCTTCTTCAGAAAGTTCCAGATACTTTTTTTCAACAGGAACTCCCTTAAAACGCTCCGCATCTGTAACTCTTGCTTTTCGCTTTTTTGCTGTTTTTTCCGGAAGAATTGCTTCAAGATCCTCTGTTTCTACAGCTTTCGGATCCTGTTCCAGTTCCGCCTCATTGAAAAAGTTTAACTGGCCTGGAATATCGAGGGTCCTTTTTTCGCTAGAGGTGCCAAACAGTTTTTTACGGAGAAGGTCTATCTCTTCTTTCAGATTATCCCGCTCCTGGGTGAGAGCCTCTTCCCGTTTATTGGCAGCATCGACAGTTGCCTGAAGTGTTTTTATCATCTTTTTGAGATCGTTTATCATGTCCTTCAGCTCACGGAGCTGGATATCTTTGGAACTGTCTGCCACTGCTTTTTCCTCCTGTTTCTGATGTTTCCATTATACCAGAAAACAGTGGTTTTTCCCAGCAAAACAGCGGATTTACCAGGACTTGAAAGTGCCGAAAATACAGCAAAAAACAAGAGTTTTATGTGCATCTTTTTTACGTTGCCTTGATCGCTTTGGGCTGCTCAATATCAATGCCGGACATCAGCCAGTCGAACTCCCGCCATGTAAGATTCCGGACTTCAGATTTATTCCTGGGCCATCGGTAGGATCCCTGGGCGGTCAGTCTTTTGTAGATCATAACGATCCCGTCAGGTTCTTTTAAAATAGCTTTGATACGGTCGCATTTACGACCGCAGAAAAGAAAAAGTGCATGGTCGATCTCCATCGAAAACTGTTCCTGGATGATCGCACATAATCCATCAATGGACTTGCGCATATCTGTTCTGCCACAGACGATATAGATCGCATCAACACTTGAGATGTCCGCTAACATAACGACTCCTTAAGCGTATCCATAAGCATCTTCAGAAGTAACGGTTTGATCTCATTACTCATTCGTATAAGCAATCCGTCTGCTTCGATTTCAATCGTATGTGAATTGTCAAGGTGCATAGGACTGATCCCATTATCTGGGATCAGTCCTGCTGGAGAAGACTCCGGTTCTATAGCAATCTGGACTACATCCTGTTTATGGGGTGTAAGGTCAAGAGTGCTGGCTTTTCCAACTGGATCCGGTATCTGACAGGCTTTTTTACGGAGACGGGTAACTGCATTGTAAAAACAGCTGGGAGATATCCCATGCTCATTACACCATGCAGCATCTGTCAGGCCGCTTTGTCTGCATTCGGTTACCAGTTCCATCCATTCGTCCAGGGAACGTCCTGGAGCACGTTTCTTACTCATAATGAAACCTCCAAATGTAGTAAATTTCTATCTCCTATCAAGCGGAGTATAGTAAAAATCTATTTACTATCATTATGAGTTTAAAAGCGTAGACAGTAAAGCTACCCAAGATTTAAGCGCTTACGATAAATCATAAAAAATGCCTAGAAGAAGTACTCCTCTGCACTCCTTCCAGGCCATTCCTGCAATATAGTTGAAAATAACCAGAGATAATAGAATCCCTACGTTTCCAATATTATCCCCGGCAAAAAATCCCAAGGAAACTGCCACTAAACAGGCATTTAAAATTGTCTGTTTCTTATTCGAATTGTATTGCCCCCCCCCGAACAATTTCAAATCCAGAATGGCATAGCATACAATTGATAGCGGCAGAAAGATAAATAGAAAAATGAGAGAATTAAAAAGCATATAATCCCTTTCTAGCAACTATCTACATTTAATGTCAAAAGCTCTACTGTAAAAATTCTTTCATAGTGTCTATAATATACGTTTGCTCCTCTTCCTCCATATATGGATGCATCGGAAGTGACAGTACAGTCTGGCAGAGTCGTTCTGTCACTGGATATTCCTGATATAGGCGAAGACCTTCAAATGCTTTCTGCTGGTGCATTGGAATAGGATAATAAACCATCGTTGGAATTCCCTTTTCCTTTAAATAATTTTGAAGACCATCCCGCTCTTCTTTATTCTTCAACTGAATCGTATACTGTGCCCAGCTGGAATAATATCCCTCTGGAATAATCGGTGTTTTTACAATCCTTTCTAATTGCTCTGTGTACCCTTTCGCTATCTCATTTACACGATCCAGTTCATATTCCTGAAATGCCTTCAATTTAGGAAGCAACACAGCTGCCTGCAGGGTATCCAGCCTGGAATTCCAGCCAATCCGGACATTTTCATATTTATGAGAACCTTTTCCATGAACACGAATGGATTCCAAATAGGAAGCAATTTCATCATCATCCGTGAATACCGCTCCACCGTCTCCATAGCATCCCAGTGGCTTGGCGGGAAAGAAAGAAGTAGCAGAAATTTCTCCAAAAGAACAGGCTCTTTTTCCATTGATATTTCCACCGAATCCCTGTGCTCCATCTTCCAGCATTTTCAATCCGTACTTGTCTACAATGATTCCAATTGCCTCATAGTTTGCAGGTAAACCAAATAAATCCACCGAAATAATCAGTTTGGGTGTCAACCGCCCCTCTTCCAGAACTGCCTGAATTGCTTTTTCCAGCTTCGCCGGATCCATGTTAAATGTATCTCCATCGACATCCACAAATACCGGAGTAGCTCCCTCAAAAGATACTACTTCTCCCGTAGCAAAAAATGTGAAATCCGGAACAAATACCGCATCTCCCGCTTTAATATCCAGTGCCATCAACGCCATGGATAACGCATCTGTACCGTTCCCACAGGTAATGCAGTGTCTTCTTCCTACAAATGCAGCCAGCTGCTGTTCCAGCTCTGCCACCTGCGGACCGCTAATGAAAGAAGTATTGAAAATAACTTCCTGAATGGCCGTATCAATGGATGGTTTTAAAACTTCGTATTGTTTTTTAAGATCTCGAAATTGCATAACATCTCCTATTTTATAACACATTATTTAATAATAATACCATTCCCATTATTATAAAGTATAGTTTCTTTTTCTACTTAAATAGTTTCTATGCTTATACTTTTTTACTATTTATAGTTTTTTTATAAGTTATCAATTCTAAAATCGCTTCATTTTTTTGGATATACATAAGAGCAAAATATAATCCAATAAAAAAAATTGCCCCAACACCTGTCACCAAAATTGTATGCTCGCTATGAATATATCCTACAATATAATTTTGATTGAAATCCCATAAAACTATAGCCAAAAAGCAACTACTCAAAAAACTCTGAATCAAGTTTTTAAATATTTTCTTCTTTGAGAAAATCAAAAATTTTCTATTAATAATAAACAAATAAACCGGCATAACTACTAACTGAGAAACACTTGTAGCTAAAGCCAATCCAGGAGCATCATATTTTTTAATCAAAATTATATTAAAAAATAAATTACATACTATATTTATAACGCTAATAATCATTGGAATTTTGCTGTTTTTAAAAGCATATATAACTTTTGAGCAAAGTTCATTTACTATCATACCCGTCAATCCTATACAATACGCAGAAAAAATCGAATTGACTGTACTGATTGCATTTGAAAAAGCACCATGTCCAAATAATAATTTCATTATATTTTGAGAAAAAATAACAGCCAAAAAAGTGATAGGAATAAATATTACAATAGCCAAACTAACGGTCTTATCAAAAATAGCTGTTGCTTTATCTTTTTTATCTTCCGCTATTATTTTAGAAAAATTAGGGAAAAATATAGATGATATAACTACACTAAACACATTAAAAATAAATCGCCGTGTCACTGCCCCATAATTTAATTGAGTAACACTTCCTACTTTTAAATAAGAAGCAAACGATTTATCAATAAGTGTATTTATCTCCACCAACATATTATTGAGATATATTGGAATAAATATCACCAAAGTTTCTTTAAGATAAATATCATTTAATACTATCTTATTTATAAATCGAAATTCTTTTTTAGTTGATACATAATATGCTAATAACATTTTTACGATATTTCCACACACAATACCTGTTCCCATTATTATTGGAATTTTATAGTATCCTGCTACAGCAATTGCAACAACTTCTATAACATTAAAAGGTATACTCACACTACTAGCAATAGTATACTCTTCATTAAGATTTAAATAGCTAACAAATACCTCAGCTAATGCATTAAATCCTATAGAAAATATAACTACTCTTAAAAAACTAACAACGTATTTTTTTTCTTGTATACCCAATCCACTCGCTACGATATTCACGAATAATTCTGGCGCAAGTTCTGTTACTATAACTGCCAAAAAAGACATACACGAAACTATTAATATAATTTTATTTGTATAATCTAGTCCTTTTCTTTTTCCCTCTTTTATAAATATACTAGTATATATTGGTGTATAAACAATTGAAAATGTAGTAATCCATCCAAATACAATTGTAACAATATCTGAAGCTAAAAGATATGCATCTGATATTTCAGATGCACTAAAATAATATGCTAAAACTAATTCTCTTCCAAATCCTATAAGTTTTGTCAACACAGTGATTAGTATTACAACTAACGAAACTATTGTTAAATTATTCTTTTTCATGAGCATTATTATAAAAGAGTATTTCTCCCAGTACCTTATCTGTATTCTTAATAATGTTATCTATTCCATCTATCATATAGCAACATATATTTTTATTAATCAGTTTATTATTATACTCTCTTTCTTCCATTTTTGTTACTCGTTCTGTTTCCGTTAAATCAGCCCAACTATCATTTTCATGTTTCCTTTTTTCAATTCGTTTTGAAGCTTCTTTTTCATTTATGCATATCCGAAAAGCAAACCACTCTCTATTAGGTAATATATTTTTGAATTCTTTTATAAGTTCTAAGGTTAATTTTTCTCCATCAAAAATACTTAAAAAAATTTGTATATAGCCTTCAGATAGTATAATGCATTCATATTTATCTTTATTTCTGTTAATCTGACCATTTAGTTTGATTAATTTCAAACATCTATATATTTTAGCAAAATCAGGCCTTATTATTAACGATTTTAATAAAATTTTCAACATTTTTATATTAAATTCAATACAGTGAATATTAAATAAAGATATTAACAAATTGACTATTCTTGTTTTTTTTTCTTTATTAAAGATTATATCATCACTACATACCTTATAATCCCTCCGAATAAATTCTTCACATACACTATTTGCAAGTGTTGATTTTCCACATCCAGGAATTCCAAAAAATTCAACAACTTTACCCATTTTCTTTCCTCTTTCGTGCACCACTCAATAATAAAAACCAACAAACAACTGCAAATCCCATTTTTCCAGATACAAGCCCTAATGAAAAAGTTTGTTGTAGTAATACAGCTAACAATAATGACATCACACCACTAGATTTTAATTTTCCTTCTATATGATATTTCTTCCACAAAATTACAAATAGTATTACAAATCCAATCAACCCAACTATTCCAATCTGAATCAAAAGATATAAAAACAAATTATGTGTTGATAATCCCTCTGACTGTCCAGCATACAAATTACTTGTATCCAATCTATATCCGACACCTGCTCCAAATAACGGGCTTTTTTCGAATTGTTCAAATGCTCTTATCCAAATAAATTGCCTTCCCGAAAAAAAACGATGTCCTGTGTATTTTAAAAAAAGCCTTTCTAATATTGAGCGAAAATTAGATGTATAAATCCAAACATAGATTGTCGGAATAAGCACACAGAAAAAAATCCAAATGTAAATGAACCATTTAAATTTGAATTTTCTAATCTTAAATATTATATATAACACAATTCCTACAATACTTGATATAAATGCAGCTCTAGACTCAGCTATGTATTGTACAAATAAAAGAAACGTTATGATAATCCATTTCCTTTTATTTTTGTTGTTACACATAAGTATTGCAAATATGACTAAAAAAATATCTGCACCTATCTGTGTTGTTACGAAAGTATTACTTTCTAAACAACTCAAATCAAAACCAACTTGTATATAACACCCTAATAGTAAAACTAAAAATGAAACAATAAAAGAATTCAAAACTACTTCTAAGCTTTCATCTGATAAACTTGAATTGTATGTAATAAAACAAATAAAAAATACCAAAAAATATCTAAATGTGTCACCTATAGCAAAGCGAAATGGTACTCCTTTCAATATACCTTCTATACATCCTGATAATACAATAACCGTTAAAAAAATTAACATATTATTAATTTTGTCCTTTTTAACAGTTAAATTAGTAAATACAAATAAAAATATTATACTACTAAAAAATCCAATATATCCAATTACTCTATATTCTCCACCTAATAATAAAGATAATGTTAAGCATACACCTATAAAAATTGCAAAACTTCTACTTCTCTTCGTCAATTTTATATAGCCTCCCAAATCACCTTTTTTATTGAGCAAAGTTCTTCTTCCTGGTTTTTATTTGCATCTATTTCAAATATAGTTTTTATGTTCTTATATGTTAAAGTCCTTATTGTCTTTGCCTTTTCAACTCTTTCTAAAGCATTAATTTCATTCTCTTTCTTGCGCTCATAAGAAATCATAGGATCCACATTAAGTCTTATAATATAAAAATTCCCTTTAATACTTTCTATCCTATTAAATATTTTTCGCTCTTTCTTTGCCATATATCTAATAACTGATGAGTTTGGAAAGGCTCTTTCATATCGTTGAACTTTTAACCCATCGTGCAAAACTTCTATACAGCTTTGTGGAAACCTGTCACATAAAGCAATTCCTCCTTCTCTACATAAAGAATAAGCTCTTTTTAAAGATTTTAAATTATTTTTTGCAATCCCTAAATATGCATATGAAGCAAATATTGCTTTTAATTTAGATTTAATTCCCGTATTTTTTACCACTGTTCTTGTCATATTGCTAACTTGTAAAGAATCATTGCCCCTTCGTTTAATCATCAACTGATAAACTTTTATCATCATTTGAGCAATAACACTTTTATTCCCATCACCTGCCCCTAAATAGTAACTTTTTACATCAAATTCTTCTGCCATCCATTCTTTTATATGCTGAATCATCGTACTTTTTCCACTACCATCTATTCCTATAAAAGCAAATAGTGAACCGCCATTATCAATTCTTTTTTTAATAGGTAATGTTCCTCCACAATACTCATTATAATACATATATACTTTTCTTCTTACACGAAATATAAATGAATATAATGAGGCCTTAACTGGAATCATTCTCCTATTATTTTCTAACAATATCCTAACATATTTTTGGAAAGCAAAAAATTGTTTTCTAGATATCTTTTCATCATTTAATATCATTTGTTTATACTTATCAAATGTACTAATTCCCAATAACATCTCATATGCTTTCTTAAATCTTTCACAATCAATATGTTTGACGCAATCCCTTAAATATAAAACTTCTTTCCATTCATCTCCTTCTAAATAAATTTTATCTCTAGACGATTTCAAATTTTGTTTTAAAGTTCTTTTTACAGCCATTCTAACAAATAATAGGATTAATTCCATACTAGGATTATTAACTCTAACACCTGTAGTGTGCATTTCTGAAGCATCTAATATTATCTGATCCCATGGTATTATATAATCCTTAATCAAATTTTTTCCAGTTATCAGATGCGTGTGTAAATGAATATGAAGAATGCTACCTGTCTCATAATCTAATCCATACCAATTAGTCACACCTGGATAACTGCAGAACTCCTGAGGTTCAAATTCTTTATATCCTAATTCTTCTAAAATGGTTTTCATTTTAGAAGAATGATTTTCATCTACTAGAATATCTAGATCTGTGTTTCCATCAAGTCCTTCTTCAAGATGCTCATTACTTTTAAAATGACAATATCTTATTGCATTATTATTAAGTTTATCAAACAATTTTCTACATATTTCTTTCATACTTGTCCTTCGCTATATCAAAATAAATTTTTTCCATTATTGTTACATTATCCTCAAAATTATACTTTTCGATAACTCGCTTTCTTCCATTCTTTCCCATCTTATGCCTAAGTTCTTCATCGAGTACAAGTTTTTTTAATGCCATATAAATTTCATTAATATTTCTTCGCTTAACAATTATCCCTGTAATTCCATCTTCCACAACTTCTCTAAATCCATCCACATCTGTTACAACTACTGGTATTTCCATTGCCTCTGCTTCTACGACAGATACACCAAAGCTTTCGCTATCTAAAACACTAGTAGCACAAAAAATATCTATTCCACTTAATTTTTCAGGCACTTCATTAGCTTCAATTTCTCCCGGAAATTTAATATATTCTTCTAATCCTTTATCCTTTACCATTTTTATAAGTTCATCTCTTTGCTCTCCGGGTCCGTAAATAACGCATCTTATTTTTTGAGCAATATATTTATTCCCTTCTGTTGAAAGAAGATCTTTTCTTAGCAATTCAAATGCTTTAATAAGATCATCGATTCCATATTTAGGGCTAATTACTTTTATATTTCCAATTACTATTGTAGCATCGCTCTTCTCTTTAAAGCGTTCTGGAGAAAATTTTTCTATATCAATACCAAAAGGAGTTACTGTGATTTTTTTCTTATCATAAATTATTTTTTTTACTTGTGATGCCATACAATTACTTGTTGATGCAATCTGCTTGGCATGCAACAAATTTTTTTTAATAATGTACATACAAAATCTATTTTTATAGGGAAAATCATATACATCACTTCCCCATACTGAAAGTAACTCTTTTTTAATACCAGCAAGTCTAGCCATAGTTCCGTATCCACTTGCATAATGAACATTCACTACATCTGGATCAATCTTCTTTACTAACTTTTTTAAAGCATATGAATTAAGAATGTATCCTTTTTTTCCTTCAAATGGCAATTCAAAAATTTTAATTTTTTTATTTACATCTGCTTTTTTATTTACTACATTCTTTTGTATTACAAAATATACCTGATGTCCTCTATCACATAATGCATTAACCCATTTAATAGAATGTGATTCGGCATAAGAAAGGAACAATATTTTCATAATTCACCTATTATAATAATCTTTCACTAAATATATTTAGTTTCTACTTAGCTTTCAACAGCCCAATTTTTATGCTATCTCTATTGTCATCTATAGCCTAAAAATTTTTTTATAGTAGGCTTTGTATCCTGCAATATTTTTTTCCAAAAGGATAAGCGGCTAATTTCATAATAAACAACAGGAATGCCTCCAAATCTTTTGAAAAATCCTTCGATTCCTTCGATCATAGAACCCTCAAAATCAAACTTCTCAGATACTTTTGAAGCCATTTTAATACCTTCCCAAATCAGCAGAGTTGGAGCATTACTAGTTTTATAAGAAGAATCTTTTCCTCCAATTAAGTAATAACATGTATTTTTATCATAAACAAATACCGCAGCTGCATGCACATGATTTTCTTCATCCAGTGCCGTCAACATTTTTCCCGCTTTATATCGTATTGAGTATGTCAACACTCTTTCTATCAGTTCCTTCGGAACAGGATATTTTCTTTTTTGCTCCGCAAAGGTTTTCTTCATAATTTCCATTAGTATTTCTACCGAAGGTTCATCACTAATATGAAGCTTTTTTTCAGCTACTTTGATATCCCTTCTTATATTTTTAGAAAATCCTTTGTAAACCTGTTCCAAATCAGTTAAATCTTGAATCTGATAACTCACTCTAGGGATAACATGAAATCCTCTCCAGACAAAAGGAAGAAAATATTCCAAAGACGGATCCAAAGCAAGACATATGGAAGTTTTTCGAGGCATCTGATCCAATAATTCGTAAATGCATTTCTTCTCTTGTTCGGCTTGTTCTTTAAAAATTGACGAATTTTTTTTAATCCATGGCCCAGCAGTTTGGGTTAATCTAGGCATATAAATGGCATTATTATTCTGGCAAAAAACCCATCTCGCTATAATTTCCTCTCCATCTTTTACAAATACTTCTTTCCACTTTCCCGGTGCAACTGCCTCCATCCACCATGGCTGTTCAAAAACTGAATTGGCATATTCTGTTATCATTTCCTTAACTAATTCTGGCATTTTTTATTCTCCAATTCCTTTATAGCATCGCGATAAGAAATAAACTGATACTTTTTTTCTGATAAGTATTGTAATAACCAGTCATACCACACTTTTTCAACGGGATAAATCTTTTCGTTGTAGAAGTAATCATGAAAAAGAATTGTGCAATATTCAACTCCACTCATTTCCGCACTTCTTATAGCCTCTATCGTCTTTTTCTTTGCTAATTCCAAATTACCCTCCGGAATAATGTATCCATCCATAATATGAAGCGGAAACTCCCACATATTGCCAACCTTATAAGGGTTTAAATATTCTTTGCCTTGCTTATCAAAACGGGAACTGTCAAATAAATACCCTATTTTCGATAATTTGTCAAATGTGAGTTCGTCATAACGTACATAGTGCATTCGAATTCCAAACAGCATATCTGAAACAATCTCTTGAAAATCTTTGTATTCTTCTTCAATGTTCTTTTCATTCTGAAAATCAATTCCATGTACCCCTACATCAAATCCTTTTTCACGAACATACCTAATATATTTCTTCGCTTTTTCCTTTCCATAGGACATCCCAAGTCCTCTGCTCATTCCGAAGAAAAAAACAGACGGAATCTGATAATGCAAATCCTTTTCTATAACTTCTTCAATCCGACAATACATCCTGTGAAATGGATGAAACAAACGGTTTATAAAAATTTTTAAATTAATTTTTCCCTGAAATAAATGAACAAGACTTCGAATCCATAATTTTTCTATAATTAAATCATGTTTCCAATGATCTATTGAATACATATGATCTACGTCATGTGATATTATTATCTTCATTTTCATTCCTACTTTTCAATTTTCCTAACTTCTCTTGCAGGCATTCCCGCTACCAACGTATACGGTGGCACATCCTTTGTTACCACAGCTCCAGCTGCTACCATGGCGTATTCTCCAATGGTATGTCCGCACACAATTGTTGCATTGGCCCCAATGCTTGCCCCATGCTTTACCAGCGTTTTTTTATATCCTGCGCTTCCTTTAGGAAATTCAGCTCTTGGAGTCAGATCATTGGTAAAGACACAGGAAGGGCCACAGAACACCCCATCCTCCAACTCCACACCTTCATAAACGGATACGTTATTTTGTATTTTTACGTTATTTCCAATTTTTACCCGATTGGAAATATTCACATTTTGTCCAAGTGAACAGTTTTTTCCGATGCGCGCACCGCTCTGTATATGACAAAAATGCCAGATTTTTGTACCTTCTCCAATCTCCACATCCTCATCTATGTAACTGCTTTCATGAACAAAATATTTTTTTTCCATTAAAATTCCCCTCTCATATCTGTACTGGCAAATTCGCCCAGCGGAAGTTTCACTGTCTTTCCTTCCTTCTGACTCTTATAAATAGCCAGAACCAGCTCCAGCGCATCCCGGCCTGCATATGCATCCACATAAGGTTTTCTACCCGTCTGAACGGCATCAATCACATCAGCAAACAGACTGGTGTGGCCATTTCCATATACATTGCTAGTAGCCTCTTCCAGTCCCTTATTTTTCGTATCTGCTTCCGTTTCATCAGCAAAATCCCATACATCTATGTTGTTTGTAGAGGTTCCTCCGATTTTTACGGTTCCTTTTTCTCCGAAAATATAAAGAGTCTCTTCCAGGTTTTTCGGATATACATTGGTGGTTCCCTCAATCGTGGCAATGGCCCCATTCTTAAATTTCACAACTGCCATTCCCACATCCTCCGCCTCCAGATAATCATGGAACTGCTGACGGGTCTGACCATAAACCTCTTCGATTTCTCCCCCAAATGTCCAGCGCAGCAGATCAATTCCGTGAATGCACTGGTTCATCAATGCGCCGCCGTCCTGGGCCCAGGTTCCCCGCCAGGGTGCCTGGGTATAATAATTCTGATTCCGGTTCCAGCGCACATGGATGGAACCATGGGACAGCTTTCCAAATCTTCCCGCCTCTAAAGCCTGACGCATTTCCTGTACAGCGATATTAAACCGGTTCTGGTGGCAGGCACTGACCTTGACCTTCTTTTCTTCTGATAAACGGATAATCTCGTTGGCATCCGCCATACTCATGGCCATTGGTTTTTCAATAATCACATGAACCCCATGATTGATACAGAAAATGGCAATTTCTGCATGAATCCCGCTTTCTGTTGCAATACTTACCAGCTCCGGCTGAATTTCCTCAATCATAACTTTATAATCTGTATATCGTTTGATAGATGCATCTTCCTGCAGACCATGCTTTTCCAGCAGTGTTTCCATATGCTCTTCCTGTACGTCACAGACTGCTGTAATTTCTAATTTATTATTGATTGCTGCCTTGACATGATTGGTCGCAATGCGTCCACACCCAATTAATGCATATTTCATGATTTCTCCTCTTTTTTGATTTTTTATCTTACTTTGTTTTCTGCATACTTTTCTAAAATTCCAAGAATTTTTTCTGCAGCATGGCCATCGCCAAAGGGCTTGTATGTCTCATCAACTCTTTGTTTTAATTTCAGTTTTTCAAGAATCTCCTCTGCATCAGGCCTTGCCAGCTGGTTCCGGTTTTCTACCATCGTCTGCGGCCAGATTACACGGTCAAACACTGTCACACACTGTTTTCCCGCATAAAAGGCCTCACACTGAAGGCCTCCGGAATCTGTTACCACTTTTTCACAATGCTTTAAAAGCTGGATAGATTCAATATAGCCAACTGGCTGAATCAATAAAATGTTACGGAAAGACCGCTCTTCACAAATCCGTCTTGCCCGCTCCCGATTCCTGGGATGTACAGAATACACTGTAACTGCATCCAGAGAATTCATTGCTTTAAGAATCGCTTCCAGTGTTCTGTCATCCTGCGTATTTTCCTGCCGATGGCACGTAAGATAATAATATCGTTCTGGTAAAGAAACCGGTTTGGAGTTCAAATCCAAAAGCGAAAGTTTCCGTCCCTCCAGGCTGCTGGCATACAGATAGGAATCATACATGATATTCCCCACTGCAAATGCATTTTTCCGCAGGTTTTCCAATTCCAGATTTTCAAGTTCCAGTTCTGTCGGTGTAAAAAGAAGCTGTGAAACATGGTCAGTTACAACACGGTTTACTTCTTCCGGATTTGACATAGTACCAAGACGTACACCAGCTTCTACATGCGCAATCGGAATCCCTAATTTTACTGCAGCCAGCGCCCCGGCCATGGTGGAATTCGTATCCCCGTAAACAAGAAGCCAGTCCGGCTTTTCCTTTAAAAGAACTTCTTCCACTGCTGTAAGCATAGCTCCTGTCATCGTTCCATGACTGCCGCCCGAAATACCAAGGTTATATTTCGGCTTTGGAATCCGCAGTTCCTCAAAAAATATTTCTGACATGTTTGCATCAAAATGCTGACCAGTATGCACAATGATTTCTTCGTGCCTTCCTGCTGCCGCTCTGGAAAAAGCTGCCGCTTTAATAAACTGTGGACGTGCCCCCACAACTGTTACAATCTTCAATCCTGTTCCCTTTCCTTATACGAATATGTCCTGTCTTGTCTTTGCGTTTTCCTTATAATACCTCGATATTCTCTCTGTCTTTCATATTTTTCATGACATTTTTAGTATCGAAAATCGCTTTTGCATGCTTCTGAACCATTTCATAATCCACATTGCTGTGGGCCGTTGTGATCATGACCAGATCATAACCGGCTACGATTTCCGGCGCGATTTCAGAAAGTCCCGTTACCATTTTTCCATGCTCCTTATACTGGGAAATCCACGGATCATAAAAATCAACTAACGCCTGTTCCTTTTCCAGTTCTTCGATCACGCGGATGGCCGGACTTTCCCGGTAATCATCAATATCCTGCTTGTAGGCCACACCAAGCACCAGTACCCGGGCATTTTTCAAAGCTTTTTCATAATTGTTTAAAATCTTTCCAGCTCTCTCCACGCAGTATTCCGGCATTTTATCATTAATCATCATAGAACTCTCAATCATAGACGTATGGAACCCATACTCTCTCGCCTTCCAGGAAAGATAATAGGGATCCAGAGGAATACAGTGGCCGCCAAGTCCCGGACCCGGATAAAAAGGCTGAAATCCGTAAGGCTTTGTCTTTGCCGCATCTACAACTTCCCAAAAGCTGATCCCCATTTTATGGCACAGCATGGTCAGCTCATTTACAAGACCGATATTAATATTGCGATACGTATTCTCTAGGATTTTTTCCATCTCTGCAATAGCAGGAGAAGACACCTCGTACACATCTCCCTCCAGAACCGCCCGGTACATGGCTGCGATCACTTCTGTAGCCTCTTTTCCAACACCACCCACTACTTTCGGTGTATTTTTTGTTTTATAAATCAGGTTGCCCGGATCTACCCGTTCCGGAGAAAATCCCAAATAAAAATCAGTTCCGCAATGCAGTCCAGAACCGGTTTCAAGAATAGGCTTGATTAACTCCTCGGTCGTTCCTGGATACGTAGTAGATTCCAGAACCACCATGGTTTCTTTCTTCAGGTATTTCGCAATTTCAGCTGACGAATTTTTCACGTAACTGATATCGGGCTGCTGATGCTGATCCAGAGGAGTCGGTACGCAGATGGCAATAAAGTCCACATCTTTCACAAATGAAAAATCGGTAGTTGCAGAAAGCATACCGTACTCTACCAACTGTTTTAAATCACTGTCTACCACATCGCCAATATAATTGTGTCCGGCATTGACCAGATCCACTTTTTCCTTCTGCACATCAAATCCAATGGTTTTAAATCCTGCCTTGGCCTTTTCCACCGCCAGCGGAAGGCCCACATAACCAAGGCCAACGACACCGACCACTACGTTTTTTTCTTCGATTTTTTTCAGTAATTTTTCCTTCATACTCATCTTTTTTTCTCCTCAAATATAAAGGCGAACTCCTCTGCTAATTTTGTATATGTAAATTTTTTCAGTACCGCATTGCGTCCGTTTTGTCCCATTTGAACCCGTTCCTCCTCGGACATTTCTTTCAGTTTTTTGATTCCATCCATTAAAGCATCCGCATTTTCTGTTTCCACCGTAATACCGCACCCATACTCTTCAATATAATTATTGGGCGCATCTACCGCGTACAGGATAGGCTTGCCAGACATCATAGAATCGAATAATTTATTCATACAGATTCCAAATCGAAACATGTCATTTTTTAATGCCCCAACATACAGAACATCAGCCTCTTGAACGAGGCTCGGAATAGAAGTTTTCGGAATAGAAGGAAGAAAGAAAAAGTGTGTTCCCATTTCTTTCTCGGCCATTTGCATCAACTCGTTTTTCTGGTTTCCTTCCCCGACAAAAACTACGGATATATCTTCCTGTTTCATCTTCTGAACTGCCTGAATCAAATAATCTAATGCATAGGATTTAGTGTGACTCCCGAAAAAGCATATAATAAATTGCTTTTCTTCTTTTAATTTTTTAAATACTTTCTCATGGGATTCTGGAAGCGAATTTGCATTTTCCCATTCTTTTAATACAATTCCATTGGATACTGTTTTAAATTTTTCTGGCCGCATTCCGTGATTTACAAAATACTGGTCTGCATTTGGTAGTAATGACACAACTCGATCAGAATGGCGACAAAATGAATTTTCTGCCACCTGCATCAAAATGACAAACGGGTTCCATTTTTTCATTCCACCTAGTTCTATTAATGTAATTGGCCACATATCATGCACCTCATGAATCAGCTGCGCCCCAGCCTTTCTGGCAATTCGCTGTGCCGCAAAGGTATCCAGCGGGTAGGTGGAAGAGGCTATGACCACATCCGGTTTCCAATTTTTTGCAATCCATCCGGCCTTCAGCCAAAGTTTTCCGGTAAACCGAAACATAGTAAACGCCCTTCTAGCCCCGTTTCCCTTATAATCTCCTGTCCGAATCCAGGAATATGGGATTCCATCTACTACTGTTTCCTGAAAATCTTTAGTAATCTTCGGATTTTTAATTCTAAGATGGGAAAAATCTCCTGCCACAATCCGAACCAAATGTCCCATTTTTATCCATTCCCTGGCAAAATAATAGGGCCGGAATTCCATTCCCATTTCAGGACTTCCAGCATAATGATTTAAAAGTAATATGTTCATTTTATTTTCCACCATGCTAATATATCTATGTTTAAATTACGGCTCTCACCGTTCGAATCATCGTCTTTATATTCTCTGCTACAGAAAACGCCTTCAGTTCCTGCAGGTTTATTTCCATCTTCTCCCCCAGCACGTCTTCCACATATACCTCATCTGAGCTTCTGCCTGCCTCCACACCGGCTGCAATCCTCCGCTCCTCGTCCTTAAACTGAACGCTGGCCTCTGAGGTGACGCCTGCTGGTAAAAGCAGGGTAGCGTACATTTCATCGGTGTACTGCTTCACATACTTCACTACCTCCGGACGGGTTCCCACAAAGCTCATTTCTCCCTTCCAGATATTGATGAGCTGAGGAAGTTCATCCAGGCGGCAGCCCCGCAGTTTTTTCCCCATCCGCGTGATTCTGGCATCTCCCTGAGTTGTCACCAGGCTTCCTTTTTTATCCGCATCCTGTATCATGGTGCGGAATTTATAAATACGGAATCTTCTTCCATACTGGGTGACTCGTTCCTGGCGGTAAAAAACTGGCCCCTCTGAATCCAGACGGATCAGAATAGCCAGCACAGCCAGCACAGGAGAAAGCGCCGCCAGCATCAGGGATGATACCGTAAAATCAAACACTCGTTTTAGAAACAGCTGTCCTTTTTTACGGTTTAAGCTGTCATAATAGGGTCTCACTGCCTCTGTCCTCATGAAATCTGGCAGTGCCTCCCATTCTCGCCACAGAACATGCCCTTTTCTATTCTTCTGCTTTTTCTTTTTATCGCTCTGCCTGGTCATTTTCTCCCTGTTTCCTTTTCTATGTATTTTTTCCTATCGTTTTATCTGTCCATAAGCAGAAGCTCCCGCACTGTATGAATGACATAATCGACCTGTTCATCTGTCAGGCTGGTATGTAACGGCAGGGTAATTTCATTTTCATACATATGGTAAGCGTTGGGATAATTCTCAATATCAAATCCCAGCTTTTTATAAGCCGTGTGCATAGGAAGCGGTTTATAGTGAACATTGGAGGCGATGCCTCTCTCTGCCAGCTTCTCAATAAACTGATTCCTCTCCTCCACGCCTTTTCCTGTAAGCCTCATTAAATACAGGTGACGGCTGGAATGACAGTCCCCCTCATCATGCTTCAGAGTCTCCACTGGAAGATCCGCAAAGCCCTTCTCATACTGATCGATAATATCTCTTCTTCGCTTTAAAAGTCCTGGATACCGTTTCATCTGCACCAGACCAATAGCAGCCATAATGTCTGTCATGTTGCACTTATAATAGGGGCCTATAATGTCGTATTCCCAGGCTCCCAGTTTTGTCTTAGCCAGGGCGTCCTTATTCTGTCCGTGCAGGGAAAGAAGCTGGTACTGATTGTAAATCCAGCTGCTGTCAATGCCTGGAATCTCTTTCCAGACTACGGCTCCTCCCTCTGCTGTCGTGAGATTTTTGACTGCATGGAAGGAAAAGCTGGTAAAATCGGCAAACTGTCCGCACATGCTCCCACCTTTGGACGCACCGAACGCATGGGCGGCATCGGCAATTATTGCAACTCTTCCTATCGCATTCTGAATATCGTTATTTCCGTGAAATAATGCCTTCTTCTTTTCTGCAATCTCAAAAATCCTGTCGTAATCGCAGATCACTCCTGCCAGATCCACCGGAATAATTGCCTTCGTCTTCTCTGTCACTGCCTCTTCCAGTTTTTCATAGTCCATCTCATAGGAACCTGGCGCTGTATCAATCAGTTTCAGCTTTGCTCCCACATGGCATACTACGCTGGCGCTGGCTGTATAGGTGTAGGCGCTTGTAATGACTTCATCTCCTTCTCCAATTCCCAGCAGGCGAAGCGTCAGCTCCATACAGGCGGTAGCTGAATTAAGGCAGACTGCTTTCTCCGTTCCCACATAATCAGCAATCTGCCGCTCAAACTCTTTCGTTCTGGGGCCGGTAGTAATCCATCCTGATTTTAACGCTTCTGCTGCCTCATTAATTTCCTCCTGAGTAATATCAGGCGGTGAAAATGACACCTTCATCTTCTGTTCCTCCTTTATTTTCTCCACACAAAAAAGAGCCTCATCTCTGAAGCTCTTCTCTCCTCAGCCTGATTCCGAACACAGCAGTCTGTTTCCGCCCCGCTATGGTAAGCTCTGTCACTGCCAGCCGTTTTCTCAGGTTCAATTTTACAATTTTGTCTAAAAAAAATCGGAGAGGCCCGTCTGCTCTCACGATCTCTCCTTTTTCATCTAAATACAGGTCTGTCAGTTCTGCAACCATATCTCTGCCCTCTCTGTGACAGATTTTTTTCAGGAACTCTTCCTCCTCTGTTTCCAGAGAAATAAAGCTTCCGTCATTGTCGCCCAGCAGCCTCGTATACTCCGGTATCTTCTTCAGCTCGTAAAAGAGCTGCTCCGGTTTTGCTGTCTCTAAAAATAAATAGGAGGGACAGAGTATTTCCTTCACTGTCACCCATTCTCCTCCCAGGCGTCTGATAAATCTTCTTTTTACTGTAAAACAGTCTTCACATATCTGTGGGGAGAGATAGGCGCCCGCAGCCCTGGCCAGCTCCTCTTCCTTCCCGGTGATTGTCTGAATCACATACCACATATCTGCTCTCCTGTTTTTAGGTATAGCTTCGCCATATTCGCAATAAAAAATAATTTTATCCCGAATGCTTCTCTCGTTTATAACCTCGCTTCTGCCTTACATATGCCCCATTAGCTTTACGAAGGTTCTGCGATTTTCTCCATCTGAAATCTCAGAATTCAAAACCTGTTTTCTCCTATATACAGCCATATATAATAGGTAGAAGTAGGATATTTTCAGGTTTTCATAAGATTCCTTTATATTCCTGTCGATTATAACACTATTTGAAAATACGGTCAATATCTGTGAAAAGGATCATTAGGAAAGAAATGGGAAAGATTTTCTTAGGATTTTCCTGATATTCCGGTATCTATGAAATTTCTCTAAATCCCCCTGATATCCTTGATTTTCTCCCCATAAATGATAAAATAGTTTCTACATACTTCAAAGGAGGACTCTATGAAAGCCAAAAATATTTCATCTATGGTGATCCGGATTCTGGTGTCGGCAGTGTTAATGTTTCTGCTGTTCTATTCCATGCTTCCGGCCGTTAATCTGAGAGATAAGAATTTCCTTGTCTTTCTGATTCTCTGTATTCTCATTTTCCTTGTTGTGAATTTCCTGTCCTATACCAAGGATTTTCTTCAGACTCTGGGTTCCGGGCGGGGCGTCCAGATGGTGAAGGATGAGGAAACGGGACAGTTTGTTTTCCGCAGAAACAGCGGAAAAAGAAGCGGCGTCAGCCTTGGAAGGCCTTTAAAATACGGCTTTATCGCTATCGGCCTGATCATTATTCTCATGACTGTCGCTTCTCTTCTGGGACTCCAGTTTTTCAACGCCACCCGTTACCGGGATCTGATTACCATTGAGGATGGCGATTTTGCCCAGGACGTAGCTGAGCTTAACATGTCCCAGATTCCTGTAGTTGACAAGGATACCGCCTCCCGTCTCGGCAGCCGTAAGCTGGGAGAGATGACAGAGCTGGTTTCCCAGTTTGAGATTCAGGACGACTACACTCAGATCAACTACAAGGGTTCTCCCTACCGCGTGACGCCGCTCCGCTATGCGGATCCGGTCAAGTGGCTCTTTAACCACAAGGAAGGCCTTCCCGCCTACTTAACTGTGGACATGGTAACTCAGGAAACCAACCTGGTATGGCTGGAAAATGGAATGAGATACTCCCCCAGTGAATATTTCTTCCGCAACATTTACCGCTATATCCGTTTTAAATATCCGACGAAGATGTTTGAAACTGTATCTTTTGAGATCGACGACAACGGAACGCCTTACTGGATTGCTCCCACTATCTCCTACCGGATTGGCTGGTGGGACGGAAAAGACATCGATGGCGCCGTGTTAGTCAACGCCGTTACCGGCGAAAGTGAATGGTACGCCAAGGAGGACGTTCCCCAGTGGGTGGATCAGCTCTACTACGCGGAGCTTCTCATCGGCCAGCTGGACGACAATGGAAGATTCCAGCACGGATATATTAACTCTGTCTTCGGCCAGAAGGACGTGCGCCGTACTACCTACGGCTACAACTATATGGCCATCAACGACGACGTCTATCTGTACACGGGCATGAGCTCTGTGACAGCCGACGAGTCCAATATCGGCTTTGTTCTTGTCAACTGCCGGACGAAGGAGACCAAGTTCTACACGGTTCCAGGCGCGACGGAGACCTCTGCCATGGCTTCTGCCCAGGGACAGGTGCAGCACTTAAACTACTCTGCCACCTTCCCTCTGCTCTTAAATATTTCCAACCGTCCGACGTATTTCCTCTCTCTGAAGGACAATGCGGGACTTGTGAAAATGTACGCCTTTGTAGACGTGGAGCAGTACCAGATCGTAGGAACCGGACAGACTATTGACGAGGCCAAGAGCAATTACAGAAAAGCGCTGAACCTGGAAGACGTGGAGGTGCAGGAGCCTGTGGACAGCACGGAAATCTCCGGAACCGTCGCTTCTCTTGCCAGCGCGGTTGTGTCCGGCAATACCTGCTATTACTTTACTCTTGAGGGAGATTCCCAGGTATACACCGCCTCTGTGGACATTCACGAGAAGCTTCCTTTCATGCAGCCAGGCGCAGAATTATCCTTTTCCTATGCGGAGGACGGCGCTGTACGGCGGGTAACAGAGGTTCACGAGCTTACCCTTCCTGACAGTGGGGAGATTTCCAGCCAGACGGAAGCTCCTGAAGCAGATTCCAGCCAGCCTGAGACTTCAGAAGAAGTCTCTCCGGCTGATTCTGAGGCCGGACAGCCGGCAGACGGACAGTAGGAGGAAGCTTTCCCATGAAATCTGACGATATTATTATGAAAATAGGAATTGTACATATCCTGGACTCGTCTGTGGGCGTGCCGGTTCTCTCCGACTGCCCCATCGACCTGTCCGGTGATCTGTCCGATTTTCTGAAGGCCCACATTGAAAAATTGACGGAGAGCGACGACGTCAAGCTCTGCCGCTTTGGAAACGATTCTCCTGTCAAGCAGCTTCTGGAGCAGTGTACCCCGGAAACCTTTGTGGAGACCAGCAAGCAGCTGGCCCAGCTGCTCTACGACATTATGAACGCCAATATCGATATTCCTCCGGCCGACGTTGCAGTGGTGGTCTTCTCCTCCGGAGGAAGCGATTATCTTGCCCTTCTGAAAATGAATTACAAGACTTCCTACACCCATCTGACCAAGGAGCAGGAAGGCAAAAACGCCAACAGCATTATTCTGCAGAAGGCTCTGCTTCCAGGCCAGGGGCAGAAGCTCTCCGAGGCCTTTGTCGTGAATCTGGGAACGGGAGAGCTTCTGGTGACGGAGAAAAAGTACGAGGTAAACGGCGAAAAACGTCTGTATTTTTCCGAGCTGTATCTGGAATGCCACGCTCCTCTGTCTCAGAAATCAAAGCTGGATATTGTGACAAGAGCGGTGGAGCAGGTCAACCGGAAGTATTACGGGGATGACGACGCAGAACGCAAAATGGAAATTAAAAATGTCATTTACAGGGAGCTGGAGGAGGAGGGCGCCATCAAGGTGGAATCTCTCCGTGAAAAGGTTTTTCCAGACAGCCCTGAAATGCAGACTGCCTTTGATGAGAAAATGGAGAAATACAATCTGTCCTACGAGACAGTCCAGCCCAAAAACGAGCAGACGGTAAAAAAATTCCAGAGCCAGCGTCTGACGACCGATACGGGAATCGAGATCACTATCCCTATGGAGGAGTACCAGAATCCAGACCGGGTGGAATTTATCACAAATCCAGACGGAACCATTTCCGTTCTCATTAAAAACATCGGTCATCTGATGTCAAAGTAGGAAAAACGCCTGACGGAATTTTTCCTGCTGAATCCATTAAATACAGAAAGAGAGGCGGAAGGTTTCATTCCGGCAGTTTTATGCCGAAGCGAAGCCTTCCGCCTCTCTTTTTATCTTCCTGTTATGTTCCACCTGCTCTGACGCTATATCATGGCTCTGTAACCTGCCTTCCACCTGGACAGAAGTTCTCCCTCCGCCTGCCTGCGGGCAGTCTTTTCCTGGTTAAACAGTTCCTCCGCCTGTCTCACGCTCTCAGAATGTCTGGCCCGGCTCACCGCCTCGTCAAATTCTTCCTTCCACTGCTCTTTCCGGCTGTCCAGCAGTCCGGCGCCGAATCTGGCCTTGACAGACAGCTTTGGATTTAAAAGTGTCAGATGGTACATCCGCTTTACTGTGTCCGGATCCTTTCGGTAGCTCCAGGACATCTCATAGGCCTGCATGGCCTTGTCGAACCAGAACAGACCTGCATAGCAGGCAGCCATATTGTTCCAGACCTTTCCCAGAAATTCGTCGTCAGCCGCCTTGTTGTGCTGGCTGTCCAGCAGCTTTTCATATCCCCGAAGCGCTGTGCCGTACTGGCGCAGCGTGTAATAGTAGTCTGCCGTAGCCTTGGCAAACTCCAGAGGGCCCATATTTCGGTAGGAGCTGATCTTCTGCCGGAAAGCCGTAATCTCTTTCGGACTGTAGAAATGGCATTCTTCCAGGAACATAAAGATCAGCTCGTCCTCGTCCGCGCCGGTTCTCAGCCCGTTTTCCAGCCTTGCCGCCAGAACAGTCATTCTCAGCTCTTTCTCAATAAACTCTGTCAGCCGCTCATCCAGAAAATGATCCATGGCCAGCAGAGGGTAATTATAAATCACATAGCAGAGCTCCTGGGAAGACCAGATATGGACGCCCAGGGCCTCAATATAGAGAGGATGCGTTACCTCCTCCTGTCTGCACAGTATGAAACTCATAGTACCACCTCTTGTCTCACCATGGCCTTTGAAGCTGGAAACAGCTCGCCAAAGCCTTTATCCTTTACCATAATAATCATGGTGCTCTCATCTGAAAAACCGATGGTCACCTGAATCCGGTTCGTCTTGTTTTCACGGATGGGGAAATCCTGAAGCGCCACAGGCACCACTCTCCTTTTCCTCTGATCCAGGGAGGAAATCACAAACTCCAGATGGTCTTCTCCATCCGCAATCAGATCCACCGTGCTTCTGGCCTCATACCAGTTGTCTCCTGCTGCCGCCAGAACCAGGCTGGTATCCTTCCCCCGGTTCAAAACCCGCAGGGAAATGGTATACTGAAGCCTTCCCTCACAGATACAGGTAAACGGATAATCGGTGCGTTCTCTCTCATAATCTGCGCCCCGGTAGGCGGCTCCCTTTGAAAACAGGCCGTACTCTGCAAACACTCTCCTCTTGCTGCAGATTTTCTTCATAAAGCTGTGAGCCCAGTCTGTGGTGGCAAAGCCGTCTCCTGTAAGAATAACCGCGGAAAACAGACGCTTATCTAAAATTCTGTCTGCACAGGCCGCCAGAAACTGATCCTCTGAGGCCGCTCCCTCCGGTCTCTTTAAATACTCCAATGTAATTTCTTCCTGAAGATCCTCCCGGTCGGCAGTGACAATCATTCCTCTGGATCCCCTCTGAGTCTTCAGCTCATAGTACCTGGCACAGCCCTCGGACAGCTCGAACATCCCCACCTGATTGCTCCACACATCCCGCTTCTGGCTCATCACATAGTAGACAAAGCTCTCCGTATGGCTCACGATGTGAACACGGCTTCTGTCAATTCCCAGATAATCGGCGCAGTAAAGAAGGCTGTCCATCAGCCTTATTTCCGGCTTTCTCAGGGCAATGACCAGCTGGCTTACCTCCTCTTTCCCGGCTTCTTTTTTCGGAAGCTCCAGCGCCTCCTTTAAAAAGCGCTTCAGCAAATCCAATCCGGTATAACCGTTTTCCCTCTCCGCTTCCTTCTCGTCCCGCTGTATTCTGGAGAGAAGACTGTCCCAGTGCGGATCGCCTGCCATGGCGCGGGCGGAGGCTTCCTCCCCCACATACCACTCCTCTGATTGTCTGTTTTTGCAGACCGCTGTCTTGATCGTCCATGTCCGTTCCGGCTCCAGCGCCGTTATGGACGTATAGGTATCGCACAGGTCGACTCCCAGTACAAGTCCGTCCATCTCTCAGCAAGCCCCTTTCTTCTATTACTTGATCCTGTCCATTTTCCCTGTCTGCCCTTCCCCGTCTGCTTCCGCCTCCTCTGTTAGAGAAGTCCGAACAGCGCCTGGGAAACGGCGTCAGCCGTCAGGTACTCCTCCATCTGGCTTCTCAGGGTATTTTCATTCTTCATGTCAAAGCTCAGTCCCATCTGGTTGAGAAGCGCAAAGCGCGTTCCCTCCTGCTTTACCGGCGGTTCTCTGCGCTCCAGGCTTCCGGAAACGGCAGGGGCCTGATCCCCCCGTTTTCTGTAAATCTGGTACTCCAGGACCTCTCCCTCAAAAACCACCTTTTCCCGCACGAAAATGCCCTTGTAAACTTCCTTCATCTCCTCGCAGACAAACTCCTGCTCCTCTGGAAGCACGCGCACCATCAGCACAGGATCCGAATCCTTTTCCCCGTGGAATTCGATCATCTCTTTGTCGAGAAGCCGTTCCGGCACAGCCGCAAACCTGGATAATTCTTTAAAATAGGAAAATTCCATGCCAGCCTCCAGCAGCACCTCTGTAACTGCTCTGCACAGCTCCTCCTGCTCCTTCGTGAGAGACGGCAGAGAAGCGTAATACTTGGTCAGGGCCAGCAGATAAATATCCGGGATCCGGTCCCGGTCGGAGCTGTTGTAGACCGCTCCCTCCAGGTAGGCGAACACTTTATCCTGAGCCGGTTTTTCCTCCATAAAATACTCGATGCACTTTACGGTAAAATAGGCCTTTACAATCATTTCCCTGGTCTTCTTCCTGGATGCGTACAGGTCAAACACCCGGTCCATCTTTTCTGTGCAGCCGGTAAACAGCATCTGGCAGAGCAGCCGCTCTTCCATATCTGCGGTATCTGTCTGATCTCTGATGGCAGCCAGCAGAATACAGAACATCTGATCCACCGTTCCGTTAAAGTATTCGCACAGGTAGCTGAGAATGGCGCCGTCCGCTCTGCCCTCCTGGAAAATCTGGAAAGAGAGATTTAACAGGCGCTCATCCTCCCGCATCAGGCTGTCTAACAGCATTTTTACAACCAGCTTTTTCAGATCAGCCGTCTCCAGCCGTTCGCTTCCATATCGGCACAGCATATCGTATGCCTCTGAATAACAGCCCTGGGCAATCAGCGCTTTCATAATCTGCGCTCTCTCATCGGGGCTTATGGAATCCTTGTCAGCAGCCAGCAGGAAAGCAGCCGCCCGCTCTCTGTCTCCCTGTCCTCCCAGGGTCAGACTGTCCACATAGCGGCGGATCAGGGCAGACATAATCTTTTTCCTGTAAATAGGGTGAAGCGACGGCTCTGAAAGCGCTTTCACAAGGATTTCCTCCTCGTTTTCCGTCATGGAGCCAGCCGCTCCCTCTCTCTCCTTCCCCTCACGGTCAAGAGCCTTCTGGCAGGCATTTAATAGCAGGCTCGGGTGCTCCGGATACACCTGAAAGCACCGCTTAGCCAGCTCTTCCCCTTCCATCGCCGCAGACGTCTCGTAAGGCGTGCTCATAAACCGGTTCCCGGCCTCGTCCTGGAACATCAGAATATCGCGGCTGGAAAAAAGAGGCACATAGGCGGTCTGCTCTGTCAGAGGGTAGGCATCCTCTGTCGTCAGCTCCTCATGGCGCACTATGACATATCGGATACGGCTGTCCTTCACCGTGATGCAGTTGGATTTCAGCACAGACGGAAGCACCCTGGCCAGCTGCCGGTCCACCACATCCGGGTAAATCACCGTTTTGTAAATCACCGCCAGATCTCTGCTGATCTTTCCCGCAAACAGCTGGGAAAGAGCGAATTTTTCAATTTCCCTCTCATAAAACCGGAACATCGACTCGTCGTCCCGGTAAAATTCCAGCACATTCCGGTACAGTCTGGCCTTTCCCTTCTCATTCAGTTCATTTCCATAAGAAAAATAGAGAAGCATTTCCCTGGAAAGAGGCTTTTCGTAATTTTCCGGAAGGCAGTACAGATAGTACTCGTAGAGCTTTGTCAGAGCCAGCTTTGCCTCTACGCCCTTTTCGTACCATGGCAAATACTTGTTTTCCCGGCATCCCCCGCGGATCAGCATGGCGCAGACAGCAGAAAGGATCTCCGTATTCTCAAACTGAGCATAAAGAGCTGTCAGTATTTTAAGCCCAAAGGGCCAAAATTCCTTTTTCCTGTCAATCACATCTGCCGCGGCCAGAGCCGTTTCCTCAGACAGCAGTCCTCTTCTGGCTCCAAAGTAGATCACATGGGACTCAAAGGGCTCCATATTCCTCAGAAACTCCGGTTCCCTCGCCAGAATTCTGCAGGCTTCCAGAAACAGGAACGGGCTGGCGGCTCCCTCTCTGAATTGTCTGCGCAGATCTGCATAGACGGCGGCCGGGCTGGCGGCCAGCTCCGGATCCAGACGGAGAATCATCATATATAAATAGAAGTTTCCCGGCTCTGCCGCCAGATGGCGGCGCAGCAGCCTCAGGAGAGCGTCTCTCTGCGCCTCGTCGCCTGACAGGGAAACCTGGATATACTGGAACAGCAGATAGTTCATAACCCTGCTGTCCCGCTCCGCGAGGATCTGTTCCCTGACAGAATCCAGGATAGTCTGAGCCCGGTCTCTGCGCCCCACAGCCAAAAGGTGCTCTGCCTCCAGCAGGCGGACCGCGCTGTCTTCATAGGAAATTTTCATCTGGGACAGCAGACGTCCCATAGAAGAAGCCAGCCGCCTCTGGCTAAGCGTTCTCTCGTCCTTAACCTCAGGCTTTTTCTTCTTCCTGCCTGTCTGCCTGGTCTGGTTGTCCTCCTGCTCCTCTTCTCCCTCGCCGCCAGACTCGTAAGACGGCTCTGCGAGAGCCTCGTACTGCAGCCGCAGCTCCATATAATTTCGCAGATCCTCCCGGAAGGAAATGCTTTTCTGGGCCTTCTCTCCTCCCACTGTCACGGAAATGGAAATCTTGTGCGTCTCCCCGGCGGCCGTCACAAAAACAGCGCCGTAATTCCTTCCCCCGTGAAGGTTTTCTGACAAAATCTGGAACGGAAGAGAGCATACTCCGTTTTTAAAGTCCTCCTGAGTCACGGTTCGCTTTAACAGGTGGATAAAATCTCCGTCTGCCTCTGCTTCCAGGCAGATATATCCCCACCCTCTGCTCTTAATCTCAATGGAGTCCTGAATATGGCCAGACGGATTCTCGTAGGTTTTCTGCTCTTCATCGAAAAAAATACAGAAGGGCTCCTTTACTCCGAGCCCATTCAGAAATTCTTCCAAAAAGCACTGCCTGCTGCCGTGTCCCTTCAGCCCCTCGTACACCGCCCGCACATGGGGATCCTGCATAAAGGGCGCTTCGGCAAAATCAGGATAATCTAACAGCCTGAGAGCCGTATCTCCGTCTCTTCCCGCCAGTCTGGCAAAATCCTCCGGCGTCTTAAGGCTGCTCAGCACGCTTCCCGACGCAGCCAGATCCACATAAAACACATAGGGAATCTCTATCTCTCCGCAGCTGGTGACCAGATTGAACATTCCGTCAATCTCATCACCGGCCTCCATAAAGGAAGTGTCCACCTCATAAGCGATCCGGTTCCTCACTCCGCCAAAGGACGCGTGATCCGCAAAGATCCGGACCCTGTCGCTGGTGGAATACACCAGTCCCTTGACGCTTCCTCCGCCCTCGGTTCCGATAAACAGTTCTCTTCTTACCGTTGTATTTGTTCTGATTGTCTCTTCTATCGCATCCGGCGTCCAGATCACCTTTGGTTTTGATGTATCCACAATGCCCATGGCCAGCCGGTTGATTCGTTCTCTCATAGCATTCTCACCTGCAGTATTCGTATTGCTTCCAAAATCTGTTTTCTATTTTAGCATACTTTCCTTTCAATTACACTACATAAAATCGACTTTTTGGCAAAGGCTTGATTTCAGAAAATAAACTTGATATGATAGATATTATCAGGAATAAAATCTCAGCAAAGAAAGGGATCGCATTATGACAAACAGTGAAAAAGCTCTGAAGCTCCATGAGGAGTGGAATGGAAAAATTGAGACCGTCTCCAAGGCAGCCGTTAAAAGCCGCGAGGATTTAGCTCTGGCCTATACGCCCGGCGTGGCGGAGCCATGCAAGGTGATCGCCGAGAATCCGGAGGCAGCCTACACATACACAATCAAATCCAACACCGTAGCCGTAGTATCCGACGGAAGCGCCGTTCTGGGCCTGGGAAATATCGGACCGCTGGCAGCCATGCCGGTTATGGAGGGCAAGGCTGTCCTCTTCAAGGAGTTCGGCGGGATCAACGCCTTCCCCATCTGCCTGGACACCCAGGATACAGAGGAAATTATTGAAACCGTTGTCCGCATTGCCCCTGCTTTCGGCGGCATCAACCTGGAGGATATCTCCGCTCCCCGGTGCTTTGAAATTGAGGAGCGCTTAAAAGAGCGCCTCTCCATCCCGGTTTTCCACGATGATCAGCACGGCACTGCCATCGTAGTGCTGGCCGGCATTATCAACGCCTTAAAGGTAACGGGAAAAAACAAAGAGACAGCCCAGGTCGTTGTAAACGGCGCAGGCAGCGCGGGAATCGCCATCACAAAGCTGCTTCTTACATACGGTTTCCAGAACATCACCCTCTGCGACAAGGCGGGCATGATCTGCGAGGGCATGGAGGGCCTCAACTGGATGCAGGAAAAGATGGCCAAAGTGACCAATCTCGGAAAGCGGACCGGAAGCCTGGCAGACGCCTTAAAGGGCGCGGATATCTTTGTGGGAGTCTCCGCTCCAGGCATCGTGACGCCTGAGATGGTCGCTTCCATGAACCATGACGCGATTCTCTTCGCCATGGCCAATCCTGTTCCTGAGATCATGCCGGATCTGGCCAGAGAGGCGGGAGCCAGAGTCGTTGGAACCGGACGTTCTGACTTCCCCAACCAGGTTAATAATGTCCTGATCTTCCCTGGCATTTTCCGGGGCGCTTTAGAGGGACGGGCCTGCGCCATCACAGAGGAGATGAAATTAGCGGCGGCCGAGGCCATCGCTTCCCTGGTATCTGAGGAGGAATTAAGCGACGTCAATATTCTTCCGGCTGCCTTTGATCCGAGAGTGGCCGACGCGGTCAGCCAGGCTGTAAAGGAGCATATCCGTTAGCCTGCCCCAATCAGTTTTTCTTTAAAGGAGTTTTGCTATGTTAGCTGAACCAATGACATTATACAAGCTGATGAATCTGTACATGCTGAAACAGGTAAATTTCCCTCTGACAAACGCCCAGCTTTCCAGCTTCTTCCTGGATCGGGACTATACAAGCTACTTTACGCTTCAGCAGGCCTTAAACGACCTGCTGGACGCGGGACTCATCCGCCAGGAGACGGTTCACAACAGCACCCGCTACGAGATTACCCCGGAGGGGGAGGATACGCTGGATTTCTTTGGAAAAACCATTTCTCCCGCTATTGTGGAGGATATGAACGAGTACCTGAAGGAAAACAAATTCCGGATGCGGGACGAGGCCGGTTTTATCTCTGATTTCTATAAATCCACCAATCAGGATTACACTGTTCACTGTGAGGTGCGGGAGGGGAAAAACGTCCTGATCAGCCTTGACGTCTCCGTGCCTGACAAGGAACAGGCGGAGAGCATGTGCAATCACTGGAAAGGCAAAAGCCAGGAGATTTACTCCTTTATTATGAAATCTCTGATGAGCGACAAGCCGGTCAAGCCTTAACAGGGGACCGGTACAGGAGGAATCCCATGTTTCGAACACGGACAAAACCGGAGCCTGTACGCCTCCGCGATCTCATCCGGGGCGATTTCAGCCAGGCCAGAAGGCGGTATCAGATATTTAAGCGGAAGTGTTTCATCTTCCTCTTCCTTCCGGCAGCTGTTTTCGCCATCCTGAACCGGGCAGCGGAGGAATATGCGAAAATAAAGGCCCTGCAGGAAAAAAATGCGCGCCGTCCATAGCGCGCGTCTCTCACCAAAAGAAAAGAACAGCCATTCCGGCCGCTTTTTAAGGCAGCCTGGACAGCTGTTCTTTTTTTGAAGCCAGCGTCAGTGTACACTGACGCTATTTTTTATGTTTCCCTTCGCGCACCGATGCCAGCATCTTTTCATGCAGAACAGCCATCAGTGCCAGGATGACAATCAGAAAAACGGGAAATAAAGCCGCGCTTACATGGCTGGCAATCACGCCGAACAGAGGCGGCATGCTGAGGCTTCCCACATAGGCGAAGGCCATCTGCACGCCTATGACTGCCTGGGATTTGTCTGCTCCGAAATGCTCCGGCGTAGAATGAATGATAGACGGATAGATGGGAGCGCATCCCAGTCCGGTGAGAATCAGGCCTGCTGACGCGGCTCTGCTCCCAAAGGGCAGGAAAAGGCAGAAAATTCCCAGAAAAATCACAGCTTCGCCAAGGCGTATCATCCGGGTATCCCCCAGCTTCATAGTCAGAAAGCCGCTGATCGCCCTTCCCGCCGTAATTCCAAGGAAAAACAGGCTGACAAAACCGGCCGCCGCCTCTGCTGAAATTCCCCTGCATAACACCAGATAGCTGCCAGCCCAAAGTCCCGCCGTCTGCTCCAGAGCGCTGTAGCAGAAAAAGGCCGCCAGAATCTCTTTTGCACCTGGGAGCCTGACAATCTGGCCAATGGACAGGGGCCTTCTGCCTTCCTCTGTGGACAAGCAGGCCGCTTTCTCTCCGGATGTCTGCCTCTTTTTCCACAGAGGAAGACTGGCTGCAAGAACAACGGTAAGAACAAACTGGAGCACGGCAATACAGCGGTATCCCATATTCCATCCATGGCCGCCTTCCAGCGCAGCCCCCATAATATACGGTCCCAGGGAGGCTCCTACGCCCCACATGCAGTGCAGCCAGCTCATATGGCTTCCCGTATAGTGAAGCGCCACATAATTATTCAGGGAAGCGTCCACGCTCCCGGCGCCGAGGCCGTAGGGAACCGCCCACAGGCACAGCTCCAGATAGGAGCCGCTGGTGGAAAATCCCAGCAGGGACACAGCTGTCATACATACGCTGGCAGCAGTCACTCTTCCCGTGCCGAACCGCCTGGTCAGACGGTCGCTCTGCAGACTGAAAAAAATAGTGCCCGCCGAGATAATCATGGAAATAACGCCCGCATAGGACACGGGAACTGAAAATTCCCGGTACATGACAGGCCAGGCCGATCCCAGGAGGGAATCGGGAAGGCCGAGGCTAATAAAGGCCAGATAGATGATTCCAAGCAGCAAATGAAACACTACTGCTCTTCCTCCGCAGCAGTTTTCTCAATATAGTCCCAGATCTCTTCCCTTCCCTGCTTCGTCTCGGCAGAAAACGGAATCAGAACGTCCTCCGGCTGCATGGACAGTCCCTCCCGCACCATTTTCACATGTTTGGCTATCTGGCTTCTCTTTAATTTATCCGCCTTGGTGGCAATGATCACCGGGCGGTAGCCCTGGTCTAAAATCCACTGATACATGAGTCGGTCGTTCTCCGACGGATCGTGGCGGATATCAATCAGCAGAAATACGCATTTTAACATCGGAGACTTGTGAAGATAGTTCTCAATCATCTTTCCCCATTTGGCCTTTACCTCCTGGTTGGCCCTGGCATAGCCGTAGCCCGGCAGGTCCACATAGTAGAAGGCGTCGTTAATGTGGTAAAAATTGATCGTCTGGGTTTTTCCCGGCTGAGCCGACGTTCTGGCATAGGCCTTCCGGTTCATCAGCGCGTTAATCAGGGAGGATTTCCCTACGTTGGACTTTCCGGCAAAGGCAAACTCCGGCTGCGTATTGGCCGGAAGCTTGCTGGTGATGCCGCAGACAGTCTCCAAATCTACTTTTTTTATAATCATTTTCGTTTCCTTTTCTCTCTTACTCTGAAAAGAGCATCAATTTTTCCTGTCTTATTTTTTCTCAGCGGTTCCAAGCAGAGCTTCCCTTAAGACCTCCTCCATGGACGTCACAAAGACAATTTCCATGCCCTTTGTGATTTCTCTGGACAGCTCCTCCACATCCGGCCTGTTTTTCGCCGGCACTAAAACCTTCTCTATGTGAGCCATTCTGGCCGCCAAAAGCTTCTCCTTCAGGCCTCCGATGGGAAGAACCCGTCCCCGCAGCGTCACCTCTCCTGTCATGGCCGTCTTAGCTGAAACCAGACGGTTTGTCACAGCTGACATCATGGCAGCTGCCATGGTGATTCCGGCGGAAGGTCCATCCTTTGGCACAGCCCCCTCCGGGATGTGAATGTGGATATCATGCTTCTCAAAATAGCTGTTTTTTACGCCATATTGATCTGCCGCAGAGCGGACATAGCTTAAAGCCGTCTGGGCCGACTCCTTCATCACATCTCCCATCTGTCCTGTCAGCTGGAGGACTCCCTTTCCAGGCATGACGTTTACCTCGATCTCCAGAGTATCGCCGCCTACGCTGGTCCAGGCCAGCCCCCGGACAATTCCCACCTGATCCGTCTCACAGGCGTCCTCAAACTGGATTTTCTCCCGTCCCAGGTATTTTTCCAGATTTTTCTCCGTAACCCGGATTGTCTTCTCATGTCCAGCTTTTTCTTTTCCAGCTTTCTTATCAGCCTTCTCTGTCTTAATCTCCGCTGCCTTAAGAGACTTTGTTTTCTGCCGGCGTTTCTCTCTCATCTGTTCCTCCAGAATCTCTCTGGCCGCCTTTCTGCAGATATCTCCAATCCGTCTCTCTAAGTTTCTGACACCGGCCTCCCTGGTGTAATTGTGGATAATCTTTTCCAGAGCTGCTCCCGAAACGGACAAATCCTTCTTCGTCAGGCCGTGGCGCTCCATCTGCTTGGGAATGAGATAATTCTTTCCAATGTGGAATTTCTCATTCTCTGTGTAGCTGCTGACTTCTATCACTTCCATACGGTCCAACAGAGGCCCTGGAATCGTCTGGGTGGTGTTGGCAGTGGCGATGAAAAGAGCCTCCGACAGATCCACCGGAATCTCCACATAGTGATCCCGGAATTTCACGTTCTGCTCGCTGTCCAGAACCTCCAGCAGAGCAGAGGAGGTGTCTCCCTTGTAGTCGCTGCTGACCTTGTCAATCTCGTCTAACAGCATCAGGGGATTTTTCACTCCCGCCTGCTTCAGGCCCTCCACAATGCGGCCCGGCATGGCCCCCACATAAGTCTTCCTGTGGCCTCTGATCTCCGCCTCGTCGTGAACGCCTCCCAGGCTGATACGCACGTATTTTTTCCCCAGCGCTCTGGCCACGGATCTGGCGATGGACGTCTTTCCCGTACCAGGCGGGCCTACCAGGCAGATAATCGGGCTGGTTCCCTTTTTCGTCAGAATTCTGACTGCCAGGTACTCTAACACCCGCTCCTTTACCTTCTCGAGGCCATAGTGATCCTCGTTCAGAATCTCCTCTGCATGGCGCAGGTCGTTATTATCCCTGGTCACCTTATCCCAGGGAAGCTCCAGCACAGTTTCCAGGTAGGTTCTGAGCACGTTGGCATCCTGGCTTCCGCCCGGCATCCCCTTAAACCGCTCGATCTCCTTGGCAATTCTGTCTTTTACCTCTTTTCCTGCCTTGAGGGAAGCCAGCTTTTCCTTCAGTTCATCAGCGTCGGACATGGGGTTATCCTCCCCCAGCTCCTCCCTGATAATCCGCATCTGCTCTCGCAGAATGTAATCCTTCTGATTTTTGTCAATGGCAGCCTTTACCTTGGACTGAAATTCCTTTTTGACCTGAAATACTTCGATCTCTGTCAGCAGAATACTCACAATCTGCTCATACTGCCCGGTCAGATATACCTGGTCAAGAACCTGCTGCTTCACCGTATATTCCCACGGGAACTGAACGGCAGTCTGATTTAACAGCTCAGGAAGCTCCGTAATCGCCAGCAGATTCGGCAGAATCTCCCTGGCTGCCGTCTGATCCACCCGGCCGTATTCCTCCAGCTTCTCCTTCACAATCCGGATCATGGCCTCTTTCTCAACCTGCCCCAGATTTTCTTCCTCCGTCGCTCGGATCTCCGCCTCGCCTTCCAGGTAAGAGCCGTCGGCATTCAGGGATAAAAGCTCTGCTCTCTCCTCTCCCTCAGCCATAACGCGGATCACTCCGCCCGGCAGCTTCACCAGCTGCTTCACCATGGCAATGGTTCCCATCTGATACAGATCCCCGGCCTGCGGATTCATCTCCTCCGTCCGCTTCTGGGTTACCAGAAGAATCTTCTGATCCCCCACCATGGCCTTTTCTACCGCTGCAATGGATTTCTTTCTGCTTATGTCAAAACTAATAATCATCTGGGGCAGCACCGTCAGTCCGCGGAGAGCTACCACAGGTATAGTCAGTTGTGTATGTTCCATTTACTTCTCCTGCTTTTGTAAATCTCTGTTCTTTGCAAAAGGGGATCTGTAGCTTTTACAGATCCCCTTTTTAACAACACTGCGATTCCTGCCGGTTAGGCAATCTCGCCTGTCTTATCCTTCTTTAAGCGCCCGGTAAATGACTTACGGGGTACTGTATTTTCTCTGTATACAATCTCCGGCCCGCATTTGCCCTCCACCACATCTTTGGTGATAGTGCAGATGCCGATACTGCTGTCCGACGGAATCTCATACATGATATCCATCATAACCGATTCCATGATAGCGCGCAGTCCTCTGGCGCCTGTCTTTCTCTCTACCGCCATATGGGCAATCGCGTACAGGGCGTCGTCTGTAAACTCCAGCTTCACGCCGTCCAGATCGAGAAGCGCCTGGTACTGCTTTACAATGGCGTTCTTCGGCCTGGACAGAATCTCCACCAATGCGTCCTCGTTCAGAGACTTTAACGGAACCGTCACCGGAACACGTCCGATAAACTCAGGAATCAGGCCGAATTTCGTCAGATCCTCCGGCATCACCTGGGCTAACAGCTCGTCAATGTCAGAGCTCTGCCTGTCGGCAATCTCCACCTCAAATCCGATGGATCCGGCTCCCAGACGATTCTCTATAATCTTCTCCAATCCGTCGAAGGCGCCTCCGCAGATAAAGAGGATGTTGGTAGTATCGATCTGGAGAAGCTCCTGCTGCGGGTGCTTTCTGCCTCCCTGAGGCGGAACGCTGGCAACGGTTCCCTCCAGAATCTTTAAGAGGGCCTGCTGAACGCCCTCGCCGGAAACGTCTCTTGTGATGGATACGTTCTCTGACTTCTTTGTGATCTTATCAATCTCGTCAATGTAGATAATTCCGTACTCAGCCTTGCTGATATCGTAGTCAGCTGCCTGGATAATCTTAAGCAGAATGTTCTCCACATCCTCGCCCACATATCCGGCCTCTGTCAGTGTCGTGGCGTCGGCGACTGCGAACGGCACGTTCAGGATTTTAGCCAGCGTGTTGGCCAGATAGGTCTTGCCGGATCCGGTCGGGCCCAGCATCAGAATATTGCTCTTCTGAAGATCCACCTCCTGAGCGCCCTGGGAGGTAATTCTCTTATAATGGTTATAGACAGCCACGGAGAGCACCTTCTTGGCTGCCTCCTGCCCTACTACGTACTCGTCGAGAAACTCCTTAATCTCCTTCGGCTTCAGCAGATTGATGCCGCTGAAATCAATGCCCTTCGTATTCTCTGCGTCGCCCAGCTCCTCCTCCAGAATCTCCGCGCACAGCTCAATACAGTCGTCGCAGATATATACGCCGTTGGAACCGGCGATCATCTTTCGTACCTGATCCTGCGTTTTCCCGCAGAAGGAACATCTGATATTGTCGTCTTGTCTGCCTGGCATTCGCCCACCTCTACTCTCTCTCTTCATAATCAGCGGCCTGTGATGACACGGTCAATGAGACCATACTTCAGCGCCTCTTCTGCTGTCATATAGTTGTCGCGGTCCGTATCCCTCTCAATCACCTCGTAAGGCTGGCCTGTGTTTGCTGCCAGAATCTCGTTTAACTTCTTCTTCGTCCTGAGAATATTCTCAGCAACGATCTGAATCTCTGTCGCCTGGCCTCTGGCGCCGCCGGAAGGCTGATGAATCATAACCTCCGCATTTGGAAGAGCCAGTCTCTTACCCTTAGCGCCTCCTGCTAACAGAAAGGCTCCCATGCTGGCTGCCATTCCGACACAGATAGTGGAAACATCACATTTAATATAGTTCATCGTATCGTAAATAGCCATTCCTGCTGTTACGGAACCGCCTGGGCTGTTAATGTAGAGATGGATATCCTTATTCGGATCTTCAGACTCCAAAAACAGGAGCTGCGCTACAATCAGACTGGCGGACACATCCGTTACCTCCTCGCCCAGGAACACGATGCGCTCCTTTAAAAGCCTGGAGAAAATGTCATAGGAACGCTCTCCCCGGCTGGTGGACTCAATGACATAAGGTACTAAACTCATATAATGCCTCCTATTCTTGTCTGACAGAGCAAGATCAGCTGTGCAAATCTTCCCCGTCGCTGTGACAAAAAGCATAGGGATGCCGAAAAATCTTCAGCCTCCCTCTGCTCTGCGTCTGTCTTAATTTCTTTTTTCAGCTTCTGCAGATTAAACTAACTTAGCCTCTGCTACAAGAAGTTCCACTGCCTTCTTAACAGCCAGATCCTTCTTCATCTGCTCAAGCTCGCGCTCACCGAGAAGGCCCTTTAACTTATCTGCCTCCATCTTGTAAGCCTCTGCCATCTTTGCGATCTCCTCGTCGATAGCTGCTTCCTCTACCTGGATGTTCTCAGCCTCTGCAATCTTCTCCAGAACAAGACCTGTCTTGATCTGTCTTACTGCCTGCGGCTTCATCTGATCCATGATGTTCTCTCTTGTCATGCCTGTGAACTGCATGTACTGGTTAATGTCAAGTCCCTGGCTCTGAAGTCTTCTTGCATAGTCATCGAACATACCGCGCAGACGTGTCTTAATCATAGCCTCCGGAATATCCATCTGAGCGTTGTCTGTAACCTTGTCGATTACCTTGTTCTCATTCTCAGCTGCTGCTGTCTTTTCTTTTCTCTCTATAAGAGTCTTCTTTAAGTCCTCTTTGTACTCAGCCAGAGTCTCGAAATCGGAAACTTCGCCTGCAAACTCATCGTTTAACTCTGGAAGCTCTTTTACCTTGATCTCTTTTACCTTAACCTCGAACTTGGCAGGCTTTCCAGCCAGCTCTTTTGCATGGTACTCCTCCGGGAAAGTAACCTCAAGCTCCTTTGTCTCGCCGATGTTCATGCCGATCATCTGCTCCTCAAAGTTGTCGATGAAAGAGTGGGAGCCAATAGTAAGCGGGTAATCCTGGCTCTCTCCGCCTGCAAACGGCTTACCGTCTACATAGCCCTTGAAATCGATGATTGTCTGGTCTCCGTCAGCAACTGCTCTATCTGTCACTGCAACCAGTCTGGAGTTTCTGTCCTGAACGTTCTTTAACTCGTTCTCTACATCCTCGTCTGTTACGGAAGCGTCTGTCTTCTCAACCTCTACTCCCTTGTACTCGCCTAATGTCACCTCAGGCTTTACTGCGACAGTAGCTGTATAGATGAACGGCTTGCCCTTCTCAATCTGCACAACCTCGATCTCAGGAGAAGAAACGATCTCCTCCTCACATGCCTCCAGCTCTCTCGGGTAGGACATGTCGATCACTGCGTTTGCAGCATCCTCGTAGAAGATGCCTGCGCCGTACATTTTCTCAATCATGGCCTGCGGAGCCTTGCCGCGTCTGAAACCAGGAATGTTAAATCTTCCTTTATTGTGATTGTAAGCTGCCTTCATCGCCTTCTCGAACTCTTCAGCGGACACCTCGATTGTAAGTTTTGCCATGTTTTTCTCTAATTTTTCTACCTGTAAACTCATTGTAAGGGTTCCTCCTTTAATATATGTGAACCGCCGTATCATCTGGGCGTTACACTTCAAGATAGCATTATATCATATGTATTACGTAAACGCCAGTAGAAAATATGGCTTTTCACGAGATTTTCTTATATTTTTCCTTGTTTTTTCTGAATTTCTCCGGCTTTAATGCTGGTCGTACTGGATGGCGTCTTTCACCGCCTGGCCATTCTCTCTGGATGTGAGAAGGCTTAAAAGCTCGATTCCCAGATCCAGCGCGTAACCCAGGCCTCTGGCTGTGGTCACCGCCCCGTCTGTCACAACTCCCTGGGAGGTGTAAACCGCGCCCTTTAAATGTTCCTCAAAGCCAGGATAGCAGGTGGCCTTCTTTCCATTTAAAAGGCCCAGCTCCCCAAACACGCTGGGAGCCGCGCAGATAGCGGCCAGACGTTTTCCCTCTCCTGCCGCCTTCACAAGGGCGCCGCACAGCGTTTCACAGTTTCTCAAATGAGTGGTTCCCGGCATGCCGCCCGGAAGAAAGTACGCGTCGGCCCCGTCTAAATCCACCTCACTAAGAACCGCGTCGGCTGTAATCCGAAAGCCATGGGAACCCGTTACCTCTTTTCTGTCTGAAATGGAAATCAGTTTTACTGAAACACCGCCCCGGAGCAGCACGTCCACTGCCGCCAGGCACTCTACCTCTTCAAGACCATCCGCTAAAAATGCATAAACCTCTGCCATCACATTTCCTCCTGTTTTTTATAAAATCCGTTCAGGTACATACCTGTATGTCTTCTAAGTTCGCTGTAAACCTCTGCTTCTGCCGCCCTGATATAGGGATTGATAAACAGCATGCCGATTCCAAAGAACAGAATTCCCAGGAAAAGCCATCCAATAAAGGAAAAGAAAAATACAAACAGCTGAAACTTATTTCCCTGCATCATTTCCTTCGTGGCGGCAAAAACCTCTCTCTGATCCGCTTCTGGATTCTCCGATAAAATATACGGAATCATCGCATACTCATAGCTCTTCACAATTCCCGGAATGACGAAAAGCAGCGTCCACAGCGCGATAAACAAATCCCTTAAAAACATAATTTTTACTACATTCAGATAGCTTCCAGATATAAATGCAAAAAGAAGCCTGTCGATTCCCGCCGAGCGGTCAAGCTCCCTGCTTTCCATGAAAAAGCGTTTGCATCCCACCTCCATGGGATTGACAATGAATATTTTAATGCCGATCCCCACAAGCCCCGATAAAGCCAGCACTCCGTAAAAAAAGCTTTCCGCCATATGTCCGAAGTCCGGCAGCTCAAAGCCATGCAGCAATCCGCCATGAAGCAGCCCGTGAACCAGGCCCTCCTGAACGATCCAGTAAACTGCCCGTTCCATGTGAACATTCATGGAATTCTCAAAATGGGCAGCTATGCCGAATAAAATAAGCAGAAGAAACGCCGGCCAGTAGTACATACTAATCTGTCTCCAGCCTCTCTTCTTCACTTCACTGATTGACCACATGTGTTTTCCTCCTATGTTTCCTGCACAATGTATCCTTTCGTCTGCGTTATTATACCATATCAGCAGGAAAACAAGCGGCTGCAAAGCAGACATTTGTTTTCACCTGATATGGTAACGACAAAATGTCTCAGCTGCCAGAGGCAGCGGCAGATGTGCGAAGCACAGCTGCATTTTGGAGTTATTATACCATGTCCACTAAGCTCGAAAAGACCTCGCTAAGTGGGACAGGTATATATTCTCACTAGACTCGTGAAAAACCTCGTCAAGTGTTCATATTATACCATTCTTTTTTCAGAATATCTACTGACCGTGATAAACCGGGGGCTGAATGTGGTATAATAACCTCTGTTAAATCATGAATCAAGGAGCGCAACTATATGGAAATCGAACGAAAGTATCTCATTGAAGCTGAAGAAATGCCGGAAAACTGTCTTTCCTATCCGTTTCTGCAGATCGAACAGGCCTACCTGTCTGTGGATCCGGTGGTGCGGATCCGCCGGCAGGACGATTCCTTTTATCTCACCTACAAATCCCGAGGGAAAATGGCCAGAGAAGAGTACAATCTCCCCTTAAACGCCCAGTCCTACGCCCATCTGCTGGCAAAGGCCGACGGCCTGGTTCTCACTAAGAAACGGTATCTCATTCCCGCAAAGGACGCAGGCATTCCAGCCTCTCCGCTTACCATTGAGCTGGACGTATTTGAAGGAGCTTATCAGGGGCTGGTTCTGGCAGAGGTGGAATTCTCCTCAAAAGAGGAGGCAGACCGGTTTGTGCCTCCCACCTGGTTTGGACGCGAAGTTACCTTTACAGGCGAGTATCAGAACAGCGTTCTGGCCATGAAGGAAATTTAGCGCCAAGGCGGCTGTCAGGAAAACGGGGCAAAGCGGTTCGGACCGGCGGTTACAGGCCGCCGTCCAGAGGCCTCTCGTCCACATCTGAAAGAGCCTTTGCATTGGAAACCTCTGTCAGAACCACGTCCTCCAGATGGTTTCTGAGCACTGACTTGCCGCCACGATCCCCCAGGAGAGCGCACAGTTCTCCGCGGTAATCCCCCCGAAACAGGACGGGATTGCCCGGCTCTCCCTGAAAGGACAGAGCTCCGATCCCCTTTCCTGACCGGATCGTCCGGGTAATCATAGCCTTTACCTCCTCTGCTCTCAGCCATGGCTGATCGCAGACAGAAAACAGCAGCCAGTCGTCCGGTTTTGGATCCGCCGCCTGAACGCCCAGGCGGACAGAGTGGGAAATCCCTGCCTCCGGCTCTCTGTTTCTGACAGCGAGAGCGGAGGCCTTCCCTGCTTCTGCGGCGATCTCCTCATAAGCGGTCACCAGAACAATCTGCACCTCCCATCCCTGCTCTGCCTTCAGTTCTTCTCTCACACAGCAGGCACAGGACAGGACCCGCCGGTACATCGGCAGGCCCTCCACCTGGTAAAACAGCTTATTTTCTCCCTGAAACCTCCTGGACAGCCCGGAAGCCAGAAGAATACAAAAGATCATTTCAGCTTTCCCAGTCCTCGGATAATCTTCTCCGGGGTAATGGGAAGTTCCCTGAACCAGAGGCCTGTGGCGTGATAGACCGCCTGGGCAATGGCAGGAGCCGGCGTGTTGATCACTACCTCTCCGATGGATTTGGCGCCAAACGGCCCTGTAGGCTCGTAGCTGGATTCAAATTCCACCTGCAGATCCGGAATTTCCAGCCTGGACGGAATCTTGTACTGCATAAAGGAATTCTCCTTCAGACGGCCCTTCTCTGTATAATTGATATCCTCGTAGAGCGTCATTCCGATTCCCTGGACAATGCCGCCCTCCGCCTGGACTCTGGCAAGAGGCGGATTGACAACTGTCCCGCAGTCCACAGCCGCCTTATAATTCACTACCTCGATCTGCCCTGTAGCCAGATCTACCTCCACCTCTGCCATTCCGCACATAAACGGCGGCGGAGATTTCGGGGAAGAGTGGGATGCCGAGGCTTCCAGAGCCATATTGTTTCCGCACATACTTCTGGTGGAAATGTCCGCCAGGGAAACTCTTCGTTCCTCCTCCCCCAGCACATAGACAAACGCGCCGTCAAAATCCGTCTGCTCCGGATCTGCGCCGAGCATGTCTGCTCCCTTCTTCACAATCTTCTCTCTCAGCTGTCCGCAGGCCTGCACAGCCGCCATACCTGTTATGTAGGTGGTGCTGGAAGCATAGGATCCGGAATCATAGGGAGAATTATCTGTATCCACACCGGAAACAACAATCTGATCCACATCGCACTCCAGGCAGTCCGCCGCAATCTGGGCTAAAATCGTATCGCAGCCCGTTCCCATATCTGTCGCGCCGATCATCATATTGTAGTGGCCGCTGTCTGCCAGACGGATGGACACAGTTCCCACGTCCACGCCGGAGATGCCGGATCCCTGCATGGAAATACCCACTCCCACTCCGCGGACCTTGCCATTGCCCATGTCGCGCCTGGGGAACTTTTCTTCCCAGTTCATCATCCTGGCGGCCCGATCCATACACTCCTCCACATGGCAGCTCTCCAGAAGTTCATGGTAATAGGCCGGCATAATCTGGCCCTCCTTCAGGAAATTCATCCTGCGGATAGCGAGGGGATCGATTCCCAGCAGATCGGCCGCCTCGTTTAAGGCAGATTCCACTGCAAAAAGTCCCTGAGTCGCCCCGTATCCCCGATAGGCTCCGGAGGACTGATGATTCGTGTAAACTACATCATAGGCAAAGCGGAACGCCTCCGGCGTATAGATGGGAATGGACTTATGTCCTGACAATCCCACAGTTGTAGGGCCGTGCTCTCCGTAAGCGCCTGTGTTGGACAGGGTGTAAACGTCCACGGCCCGGACCATTCCCTCTTTAGACAGTCCCATCTTCACCCGGATTTCCATCTCATGGCGGGGAGACGCTGCTATCATGGACTCATATCTGGAATACACCATCCTGGCCGGACGGCCTGTCTTCATGGTGACGAGAGCCGGATAGATCTCTGAAACTCCTGTCTGCTTGGCTCCGAAGCCGCCGCCGATCCGAGGCTTCACCACCCGGACTCTGGATTTTTCAATGCCCAGGGCGTTGGCTAAAATTCTTCTGATATGGAATGGAATCTGGGTGGAGGAAACCACGTTCAGACGTCCGAACGCGTCCAGGAACGTATAACTTCTAAAGGTCTCCATCATTGTCTGATTATTGGCCTTTGTGTGGTAGGTACGCTCTATCACCAGATCGCAGCGCGCAAAGGTTCCCTCCACGTCCCCTTCCTCCTCGCTGCCGCTGGCACAGAGATTTCTCTTATTGTCCGCTCCTACCGGACAGAGAGCCTTCCAGTCCTCCTCCGGGTGGACCAGCACGGGATTGTCCTTCGCTGTCCGAAAATCCAGCACAGGCGTCAGAACCTCGTACTCCACCTGAATCAGCTTCAGGGCCTTATCTGCCGCCGCTTCCGTTTCAGCTGCCACAATGGCGGCCCCGTCCCCCGCAAACCGGACTCTTCTGTCAATAATATACCGGTCATAGGGGCTTGGCTCCGGATAGGTCTGCCCCGCCTGGGTAAAGCGAAGCTGAGGAGAATCCTTCCAGGTCAGCACGCACGCCACCCCAGGCACCTTTTTGGCCTGCTCTGTGTGGATTTCCTTTACCAGCGCGTGAGCGTGGGGGCTTCTCAGCACCTTCACGATCAGGCAGTCAGAGGGCGCCATATCGTCTGTGTAAACCGGGCGTCCCGTCACAAGAGCCATGGCGTCCTTTTTCATAGTCGGTCGGGTGACAAAGCCCTGTTTTCTCAAACGCTCCTCCCTGTCCTCCCGCACAGTTTTTCCAAAATCAGGCAGCCTGTTTTCCTGTTCCAGATCTACTGGTTTCTGCATGAAGCGTCTCCTCCTTTCTTCGTCTTTCTATATTCCAGCCAGTTTCTGATCGCCCGCATCTGGCCCGCATAGCCAGTGCAGCGGCAGAGATTTCCGGACAGATATTCCCGTATTTCATCAGAAGAAGGAATCGTATCAAATCCTCTCTCCATGGCCAGCACGTTCATGATAAATCCCGGCGAGCAGAAACCGCACTGTTCGGCTCCCTGCTCTCCCAGAAAGCGGCCGAATTCTTCCGCCTCTTCTTTAAGCCCCTCCAGCGTCGTCACCTGGCGTCCCTGAGTCCGCATGGCCGGCACAGCACAGGAAAGCACCGGAGTGCTGTCCAGCCAGACTGTGCAGAGGCCGCAGTTTGTCGTCTCGCAGCCGCATTTGACGCTTTTGTATCCCTGTGCTCTGAGAAACTGAAGCAGAGACAGATCCGCCGCCACGTCGGCTGCCACCGGACGTCCATTAATGATGCATTTTAATTCCATGACGTTTCCTCCTTCCTGTCTGCTTCGATCCGGTTCAGGCATCTGGAAACCAGAACGCCTGCCAGATATTTTCTGTACTCGGCGGAAGCTCTCATATTCGTTCCGTATGTAAATTTCTCTGTCAGCGCCTTCACCGCCTCATCCCTCTGAGCCGTTTCCCCTGAAAGCTCCGTCTCTGGAACTGAATAGGCTCTTGCCTTTCCCGGTCTGGCCCCCACGGAAACAGTAAACTGGCCGTTTCTCAGACAGACTGCCG